>Ga0302175_10000011_pt1 | contig 131508 bp, 109 predicted proteins | sample I_Fen_N3_3_FD_198791 | JGI IMG/M metagenome (GOLD analysis project Ga0302175, IMG submission 198791) | Peat permafrost microbial communities from Stordalen Mire near Abisko, Sweden - I_Fen_N3_3 | ecosystem: Environmental > Terrestrial > Soil > Wetlands > Permafrost | place: Sweden: Abisko... | reverse complement strand
CAACATTTCCATGCTGATCACCCTGTGTTCTCCTGCTCAAAAAGTGAGCAGAAGCAGTTGAACACCTGGGTCAGTTTTCAGTCGGCAGAACAGCCTCTACTGGGTCAGTTTTCGGTCAGCGGCAACAAGCTCGTCTTCTTGGGCGTAGTAGAAATTTTCGACATCCAGACGCCCTTGCTCTTCTCGGAACGGCGTTTGCGGAAGGCTGCCTTTACCATAGGCTTCGAAAGGGCCGAGGTAGTGTTTCAGGCCAGTAACCAGCGCTACGTGCTCAACGCTCCTGGCGGGTCGAATGGCGGCGAGCACATTGCGAACCATGGCGGCATTAACGCGAATGTTTTCGGCCTCCGTGGCTTGCCGTGACCATGTGGTGATGAACACATGAGTAGGTTTCAGATCCGCAAGCGCATGTTCCAGCGAAGCTGGATCTTGCAGGTCTGCCGCGACGGGGATCACGCCTTGCGATTGCGACGGTTGCCTCGATAGCGCGGCAACCTGCCACTTGTTGTCGATGAGTAACTGAGTGATGGCGCTGCCGACGATGCCGCTGGCGCCGACTACCAAAGCTGTCTGGGTCATACGTTTCTCCTGGATTTAGGTTTGGGAGTCCACCTAAGCAACAGAGGTTCAACCTGAACCGGATCCGCATTGGCAACGCTCTCTCCCAAGCAGGTCATCCGAATCGAATCGTCGCTTGGGCAACAGTGACGAAGTCAGCGTTTAGGTGGAAGGAGAGGATCTCTCCAGCCTGATGACCAGAGCACATTTGAAATTTAGATAGGCATAGCGTCGACAAACAGAAGAGGCGACGCCGTTCTGTGTCACTGCCGAGCGTAGCCGCGCATGTGCCGGCTGGCGTGGTATGAAGAAGTGAGGTATTTATCTCTAATCTCACCCTGGCAGGAGGCCGACATGAGGTTGCAGAGCGACATTGATGCGCTAGCAGCGATCGAAGAGGACGCGAAAGCTATGCTAAAACGGATAGGGCTGCCCGACGACGATCGGAAACTTGAGGTCGTCGTTTTTCTTCGCCAGATCATCGATTTGGCCACCTACTTGGAGTCGGCTGATCGAGTCATTGAGACGCCGATCATTGCTTGAGATAGCTACCGCCGTAGAGCACAGATTACCAGTTAACGGTTCGTTCGGTCTGGTGCGCATGTAGGAGGCAATCGCACTTTCGGGCCCTAAGGCCCGGCTCATCACTAACCCAGCATTTCCTTGACGATCGAGGCCACATTTCTAGCATCGTCTATACCTCGGTGATAAGTGCCTTCCCAAACTAGGCCCAGCGACTCAAGCGTCTCCTTCAGGCTTCTCGGCTGATCGTCGTACAGACCTTTATGCCATTTCCTCACGTTGAAGTGCTGTAAACCGGAGAACAGCGAAGGGCACGCAGCAAACCCTGCGTCTCGCTCAAGCTGCCTTGCATCGTAGTTACCCCAGGATGCCCAGGCCGCATCTGGGTATCGCGCAATGAAAGCTGCTATCTCCTGGCCCACCTCCATATAGGTTCCTGCGCTGTCCACGTCCGCCTGTTGGATGGACGTGAGTTTCATGCAGAAGTCGGTAAGGGTGGGATGGATCTGAGGCCGCACGAAACGCTGGAATTCATCGACGATTTCAAGCGTTTCAAGATCGATGACCACTAAGCCAATTTCAATCGTTTCCATCTGATCCGGGACGACTACGAGCGGCCTTGATGATTCCGATTCGTCAACCTCATCACAGGTTGCCTCGAGGTCAACGCAATAGAGATAGCGGTATGGCGCAAGGAGGTTTTGGATTGCTTGGAGATGAAGGAACTTTGCTTCGATGCTCATGGCATGGGAGACCTTACTTGGAGCTTGTTGAGATTAACCGCCCCATCTATGTCGATTGAATCACTCACTGCCCACGACGAATCGCCTAGAGCGCGGGTCACGACATAACCACAACCATTACGGACGTGATTATCGATCTCGTACCTGCGCCACTCAATCATCGCTTGGGCATCAACCTGGAGTGACTTACGCTCGATGAGCCAAGCTACCGCATTGAGAAATTGTCCGTGCGAAAAGACTAGGATGTCTTGCGCCGGGAGCGTGGTGAGGCGATCTAGGAACGATCGTGCGCGACCAACAAACTCCAGAAACGACTCAGCACCTTCTCCATCAATGTAGGACGGATCTGCGTTCGCCCAATACTGTTCGACCCATGCCTTCCATTGCCCTACGGTGGTGTTCACACACCTAGTCGGATCTAGGTAGGTGAATTCCTCGATGGGCCATATCTCAAATGGAGAATCAGGAAATACGGAGACGGTCGCATTCGCGGTCGCTCGAGCCCGAGAGAAAGGGGAGGTAACGATTAACTCAGGTGCACGGCCGACGGATTGCGCCACTCGTTTAGCTTGTTCAATGCCCTTTTCGGTGAGCGGGATACTTGCGTGATCAAGGGTAGCTGCACCGGCATTAGCTGCGCTTTCACCATGACGCACTAGCCTGACATTCTTCATTGACTTACCTGTCGTTTCGCCGACGCACGACACCAATAGCGTTGATAGGGGCATGGCTGGAATCAGGGTAGGGGTGGATGGGGTGGCATAAAGACTTCTGAAAGCTCGATCCAGTGAACTCCATTATCGCTTGCATCCAGAGCGAGCTGCTAATTAAGCAGGGTGGGGAGCGGGTCGGCACACGACATCGCAGCATCTCTTTAGTAGAAAGGCGCGTCGCAATCGCTGGGCCGTACGTAGAGCTGTCGTCCCTTCGGGCCTTGTGCCCGCCTATGGCTGGTGACCCAAATGGTCTGCTAGGCTCCGATTTTGATACGCGCAAAATTATTGAGAATTATGGCGGGGCGATAATTATGGCCAGCCAATAATTTAAATAATTCACAGTCGTTTGCTCGAGCGGGTGTCAGCCCGCGCCGCTATTCGAGAGATTGAATCCGTAGCCAGGCGCTTACCTTTTCCTGTTTGTTCCCTAGCTTCGGCAGCTCCATGAGCGCGGCTTCGAGAGCGAGCTGATTTTGGTACATTCTTTCCAGCACATCTGATAAAGAATATTCACCGTGCATTTTTCAACTCCATGTTGGGAAACGACAGAGTAGTAATGGGCTAGATTGCGGGTAATAGCTAGTAGGGAACACCTTCGACCACGCCCGAGCGAGCAGCAGGTCTCGATAATGTCTACAGCCTTGATGGAGCACGAGAGCTGCAGCCTCGCGTTTGAATTCAGCGGAACGGGAGTGACGTTGCTTGGTCACCAGGCACCTTTTTGCTGACGAGCACTCATCGCCTAAGTGGGTGTCGGTTTCATAACCACCATAGTTGGTGAAGCGCGGTCGCATAGACAGGCGTGTGGAACTACGCTCTGGGTCATATTGATGAGTATATGAGGAGAGGGGAATGTCAGATGAGCTTGGCTCAGAACTAGCGGGACGAGTGAGATCCCGGCCTTTAAGAATAGCCTTTCTCGTCGAGTCAACAGAGCACGCAGGCTTAGTACTCGATGGAATATTTGCTGACTGCTATTCGCGGTGGGGTGGGCGATTCAGTCTCATCGTACCTTGTGCGGACGGTCAAATTGTCGCTGAGTACTGGCAATGGTTGGAGGCTTTTGATCCCGACATTGTTTACGCGTACGTCAATTTAGCCGCAGAAGGAGTTCTTGAAATTCATGAGCGCCTAGTCCCAGGCGACTACATCCTTCACCGCTTGGACGATGAACCGAGGCTAGATCTGAATGGAATTCGGCCACAGTATTCCGCAGCTCTTTCCTCCCTCTCCACAGTCTTTCGTCTTGCTCGGCATAGTCCAATGGTAGCTGGGCCAAAAATCAAGATCATCGACAATTGGCATACGGAAAAGCCGAGTCGATTTTTGACAGACAACTTTGGTACCTACCACACGAGCGCGGCTACGGGCGTATATCCAAACGACGCTAGGTCAACAGCTGGACTGCTAACAATCGTCTCGGATGATCATTATGAAAAGCATGGATACGGAGTACCACGTGACCTTGACCGCGTTGCATCCGAAGAAATGGCCTTTCTTGAGTTTGTAGCTAGGCGTGTCACGAGCCTGAGTATGTTGTCGTCGTTGTACGCTACACGCCTTGAAATACGTGACTATCGATGGAGTGATGCATTCAACTTGGTGATCGGTGACTCATTCGAGGACAGGCTGATGTTCTGGAATGCGAGGCTGCTAATCCCCACATGGCTCGACAGCGACTTATGTTGTTTCCGGATAACGCTCGATCAGCTGAAAGATGAGGATATGCTCAACCAGCTCGTTCAATTGCTTAACACGCGCAATCACGTAAACGGCGGGGGAGGTGGAGAGTCGCAGCTTCGAATACGCTCGGCGTCCCATACTATCGATGAGCTTAACGAAGTACTTGAACGGCTCCAAGCAGCAAAAGCATGGAGTGCTCATGGGCCAGCTGCTGTCATTGTCGGTGGGCATGTCATTCCGAGCGAAGATTCGCTCAAACAAGCTCGTGAGGTGGCTGAGTTCTCAGACGGATTTAGATCTGGAGAGCGGCATGCATTTCGCTGGAACCCACCGGTTGCTTACCCGCCGGCAAAGGAACCGGAGCATCTTAGGGATGCGCCATCGGGCCAAGTGTTCACGCTAGGCCTCTGGGCGCTCGATTTAAGTTTTGAGTATGAGCGGGATAAGCCGAGGCTCTCCCAAGACAACGTGTGGATGCTGCCGAAGAGGTGGCGCATGGCGGGTGCCTTTGTCACGAAATTCATAACCAAAGGCTTCGCACAGAACAATCCTTCACCTAGGTGTCGTACGAGCAGAAACGGTAACCTGACCCTATTTGCTGGCTTCAACCGAGAGCTTGAGTCAGTAACCGTTCCTAATATTGATCAGGCTTTCAGGAGCGCGATGTGCCTCGAATCTGCGTCGAGGCATGTCGGCCCTGGCGATCCACCTTGGCCGCAAAAGAAAGCGACATGGATGAAAGCCTCAAACGAAAGCCCCCATCTAACAGGCATTCTTGGAATGGCAGGAGGTCTTGCCAGCTCTAAAAGCTTGCTTTTGCATCCGTTCCTGCAAGATCTTTTTGCTAGCTTAGGCGGCGCACCCAATCTTGCGGATGTAGACGTCAAATCCACTGTGAACGCACTCGCTAAGCGTGCCAAAGGACGACCGGTGTTCGATCTTCAGCTGGACGGTGAGCTTGAAGCTCTCGCCGCGTTGATCGTGAAAGCCGCGCAGTCAATCAAAACCCCTCGAATGCACGTCTCACTCGACAATTTACGAGACCGCTGGAAGGCACACAGAGCGAAGTATTGGGCTCAGCACCCATTGCCTAAATTAGACAGTGAACAAGACGATATAGATTGGGAAGGTATGGAACAGCAGGCGATCGATGATCGACTTGCTGAAATGAGGACGCGTCGAATGCTCTTTCAAGGATACCCTTGGATCTGCGACACCTGTCAACATCGCAATTGGACTGATTATCAGGCGTTATCGCCTGCCCTTGTGTGCGACGTTTGTCGAACTGAAAAAGAGCTGCCCGTCGGTATACCTTGGTATTTTCGACCGAACGAATTTCTCATTGAAAGCCTTCGCTCTCGTAGTGTTTTGTCACTCGTTTGGCTCCTGTCAGCTCTTTGTGATCGAGCGAATTCGTCGTTCATGTATCTTGGGCCGACTTGTTTTGGCTATTCGCCCGATTCCAGAAATCCCGATGTGGAAGCGGATCTGCTTGCTGTCGTTGATGGCGAATCCATTCTCTGCGAGGTGAAGTCGGCGTGGCGCAGTCTGCGGGCCGCTCACATCGAGGACTTCGTTCACCTTGCGAAGCGACTTAGGCCGGATCGGGCTATTTTGGCGGTCATGGAAAAAGGAGGTCGGTTCGAAGAGGAGATGCAGTCGGCTGAGACCGCCCTGAAGGCGGATGGCATTCAATTCGAATTGCTAACACTCGAAAATTACAGCGTTGAAGACGACCCATACCTTCTTGGCCGTTAACGAGTAATGGCTGCATCCTACGCCGGGGAGGCTCCGAGTGATTACTTCTGACTCGTGGCTGGATATGCAAACGCGTTTTTCCGAGTGCGAGATGGTTCGTGATCAGCTAGGAGCTCTACAGAGGTTTCTATAATCTTTGAATTACAAAGATATTGGAGGCAGCAAGGATGGGGATTTTCGACTGGTTGTTCAAAAAGAGAAATGCAGGCAAGCCAGAGATGGGGCTCGTCAAAGCCAGATCTCAGATGGTAGAGCTAGAGAAGCCTTTTCTGCATGTCAGCACCATGGATTACGGCGGCCTCTACAGTCTTTCCAAATCAAAAAAATGGGCCATTTCATGGCGGGACTCAGGCCCCAGTGCTGGTAGGGGAGGTCATCGTGAAAGCGGGCTTGGCGAATTTGTCCTGGCTGACTTGGCGAGTGATGTCGTATCTACGCACGGAAAGATGCAAAGACCTAACAATGGCTCTGTTGCAGACAACGGCTCCTTCAGTCTTGAAGACTGGCATTTTGGAAATACTCTGTCTGGAACCTTCAGCGTCTTCGACAGCAAAGGCACGCCGATCATAAGCAAAGAATTAACGGCGAACATCCTCGACAGCGGCATTTCCAGGAATGGCAGGCTTGCCTATTGCGCGACAGCCAATAGCAAGACAGAACACAGCTACAAGATCTTCCTATTTGACCTAGAAACCGGTGAGGAACTGTTTTGCGTTACCCCTCAAACCGGAGGGATGGGAAACTACGCATTCGACGAGGATAAGAAGCTACTGATTGCGGACGTGAAGGGGGTTGGTAAATTCAGGTATGACAGGGACGGTAACTTCGTCGATGCCGGCAACCTGAACAAGGCCAATCTTGGCTCATCAGATTACAGTCGGGTTATTCGTGCAGCTGAAGAAATACTGAACGAGCCAGGACTTTCCGCAGCGCGTGCTCGAGAAGCTCTTGATGCAGTGATTCGTGCTCGCTCACTTGGAGCTGATGCCAATCCTGCTTGGAGGCCAAACGCTTTGAAAGTGCAAGGTCTCGCGCACGAGGCGTTGGACGAACCGTATGAGGCGATCAAGGTTTATGAGGATGCAATCGTTTTGAACCCAAAAATAGGGGTAAAGCGAAGACTGGATGCGTTGAAGAAAAGGGTCGCAAGACGGCTGTGAATTCGCGAAAAGGACTCCCGCAGGTGGCCGGCAGTCCCAGACTATTTCCGAATCAGCGTTTGCTTAGGTTTTTCAAATAGTGGCCAAGGTCTTGGAAATCCGACTCGTGTAAAATTTTGGCGACGTTGGCTGACCTTTTCTCGGATTTTGGCAGGAAAACCGCACATTGATCAGCGTACGGACGTGGCAGATCTTTCCAGTAGTAGGTTGCCTTAAAGCTCTGCATCGCTCTGTGAAAGCCCATTTGATGCCTGTGATGAGACGACATCACGAAGATATCGAAGTCTCGCGTGAGGCTCTCCAAAGCAACCTGATTGATACTGTTAACTCTATATCTACCGCTCAACGGCACCTTGATGTCGAGGCGTTTAGCGATGTACTTGGATGCTGCAAAATGATGGGAGCCACCGCTATTCATCAAGAAAATTCGTCCATCCCAAGACCACGTCTGAAAAAAATCATGATCCACACGGCTGATGATTCGGATCTCATCCCAAGCCAAGTTCTCAGCTAGCTTCTCTGGAGTGATCTCATTAATCATCTCTTTCGAATTTTTCTCCACCATTGCATCCATGCTTTTGAACAAGTGGAGCTCTGACTTGGACGCCGAAAAGCCATCAACTTCCTGAATGTCGCATTGCCATCCGTCCACCTCTCGCGTCGTGCCGAGATTCAGTAAGTCATCACGACGTACTGACACGCCTCCATAATTACGATGAGCGCCAGGGCAGTAGCCAAATCCGTTGAGGCTGCCCTTACATGGCCGGCTCCGTTCATAAGAAAGGTTGCCGAACTCATGCCATTTCACGACTTCTTCGCTGGAAATACCTTTTTCGTATTCGACCAATGGCTTGTTGAGGCCCGGTTCATTGGCAATCAGTTTTATTAAGGAGGACGGGTGTCCAAATTCTTCTTTGATCGCGCCTAAAACGAATTGCGCTGCCGCTTTGAGCATATGGTTTTTCCTTTGTGATAGGGCTCCTTCACTAGAATGCATTTACTCGCGAAGCAATGCGACTCAACACGGTGCGGGAAACGATCGAATTGTTGGAATGTTTCATGAATTGGCGCACCCTATGTGTATACGGGTGCGGTGTTGCTAACGTTCTCAACGCGACCGATAAAGCGCATCACCATTAATCCCCCTTTTGGAAAATGGTTCTGCTCCTCACTCGTACGATCTTGCAGAGACTGTGCTCAACCTCGGTCGCGTAAACCCAAGCGCTTGACCGAGTGCGCACGCTCTTGATCATGCGAGTGATAATACGTGTTCTGGGTAGTGCTGAGATTGCTATGACGCAGATCGACCTGCAGGTCTTTGGCGTTCCGCAAGGGCGCGTCGAAGGTCGCAGAGGTGTGGCGTAGCCAGTGCAGAGAAGCGACCTTTAAGCTTTCCATCTCGTGAACCGCACGACCCTCGATGCGCATACTTTCAAGAGCCTTGTCGAAGACAACCTGGAGGAGGGCGCGTACCTGTCGATCCGACAGACCAGAACGTCCTCTGAGGGTCTTGATCAAAGGTGTGGTCTCGCCGATCTCAGGAAGTTCGGGCAGACCCAAGAACCGACGATAGCGCTTCAGATAGAGATTGATATATTCATCCCTGACGGCAATCTTTCCGACCTTGTTACCTTTGCCCACGGCGTGATACCACCAGTTGCCCTCAGGGTCTTGGCGGAAGTCCCCCATAGAGGGCTTCCAGTTTTGTCGCCCGACAACATCAGACACGCGTAGATACATGGCAAACAATGTTGAAAGTATAAACAGTGTACGCTCATGCCGAGCAGGTTCGGACTCCGCCAGCTTTTCAGCCGTTTCAAGCACGTAGTTCCATTGCAGCGGCGTCAATGCACGCGTAACACCCTCATCTTGAACATCTTCACTATAACGACCGGACTTTTTGATCATTCGGAAAGGGTTTGCCGCTGCATAACCATCTTCAACCATAAATTCGAAGAAGCGACTGCAAATCGAGAAAACTTGATTTATGGTGCTGTTGGTTGCGCTGTATTTGTTCTCGGTTATTCCTTGTTCTTGATCATCGGAACCAATCAGCGGTTTCGACGATTTAATATTGAATGGACGCCAGTTAGGATTAGGAATAATAGGGTCTACGAGCGCACTCTGCGCATCATTATTATTCACGAAACGGCTACGCGTCACAGGCCCAATCCAGTCTCGAGGTGGATTACGGCAAAAATTCAAATAATCCTGGGCGTCCTGGCGCTTAAGTTGATTCAGCGGCTTCTGGCTAATCATCAATGACCACAGCAGCAACCGCTCAATATGGATGCGATACGAGCTGAAGGTCTGAGCATTATCGGAAAAGACCCGCAGGAACGAGCGCACGGCCAGGTAGCCGCGCGGAGCCTCTAGCGCAGAGGGAAACGAGGCAAGGTAAGCTTTGACGCACGGTGTAGTAGGCTCACTGCAACTGAAATCCTGATCAAGGAAAGACTCGTATGTATTGAATAAGGGCTTCGGCAAGCGAGACATTCATGACCACCAGAGACGTTAGTTAGTGCCACTAAGAGACTTCCAGTTATGACAGTAATCGGAAGTTGAAGACCTATTATCCATAATTAGTCTTTCCTCTCATGCAACTTTGGCTTAAGAAAGCCCGATGGTATCTCGCGCGTATCTATCGCGCAACTATGACTCATTACCTCCCAAACCTTCTGGGCTTATGTCAAGATTTCGTTAAATGGACAGTACTTGTCTCCCAATTATTCTTCAGGTATCGAGCCGGAGGCACTGATGTACGTATGAGCCCGCCATGCTGTCTCGCATTACTGCGCGCACCTCCTGGTTATTCCTCGTAACTGCGTTAAAAAATTCGTTTTAGTCTCATAATTCCGTTCCCCGTCGTTGGCACGGGTAAATATCGTGGAAACTTCACACTCACGCCAATACCCGGAATTTCTGGGTGGCGGGTAGCCAGGGGTGTAAGTCCACTGGTGATATCTCACGATTTCGTGCCGGGAAGCCAAAACCATAGCTCTAGGATGAGTCTAGTGCAGAGCAGTTCTCAGCCCAGTTTTTCCAAAAATATTTTAGGAAAACTCGCGTCAGGCTTGATCTTCAGCAATCCGAGCGGTGGATTGGCGCGGAATTCTGCCTATGCCGCCAGAGCGTTCGGGCCCAGAAGTGTCTCGTCAAATCTTCACCAAAAGCGCTGCGGGTTATGTCTCGCGATTTCTTCGAAATATAGCTAACTGATTGTTTTTATTGGAATTCATCTTAATTGCGCAAACGTGGATACGCGACGTTGTCTCACGATTGATTGATAGACTCTGAGCTAGTAACAAAATGACGGAATAGGCTGAAACCCTCGCAAATAAAGGCTTACAGGCCAACTGCCGGCTACACGGTAGTCTCATAATTACGTTGCAACAGTTGGTGAGGCCTGCACTACATTTTTCGTAATGCCCAGTAAAATCAATCTGTTAAGCGCTTTTCGAAGCAACGTCTCTTTATTTCGCGATTGCCTCAGAAGGGAAATGCACAGGACCTACGTATAGGCATCTAATGTCCACAATACTTTATTTAACATAATATACATTATGCGAACCGTTCTATGCGGGACTGGGGGGCTCTGGCGGTCAGATTTGAAGCCTGGCACTGCCTCCTGCCGGCGTTTTTCGCGGGAGCTAACCACATCAAACGCCACTTGCAGATTCGTGTTCATTGCGCCAGCCTGCCGGCTCAGTCAAGAAGGAACCTGAGCCGTGATGTTACCCGCGTCAATGTGTGATCCCAATCTGCAAATCATCATCAATCAGTTGATGGCCGACCCACTGGCGGCAAGTGCACTACCCCTTAATAAACCGCTGTCCGGGGACGGTGTTCCGATTGCAGTCAACAAGCTGGTGGTCGACACCTACGAAACGTTGAGGTGTCATCACAACTGCCGGGTTCACCAGCTTCGCAATCAGGGTGAAATCATCTATGGCTGGAACCTGTATGCTGAGACAAGTGGTGGTGTGACGATGTACGTGGCACAACATCACGCCATCTGGAAAAAAAACGGCCAGTATTTAGACGTCACGCCTGAGTACGACAAGCGTCTCAGTCAAATCAAGACTTTCACATTCCTGCCGGATAACCGTGTACAGATCGGTCATACCATTAGGTTCTATGCTCCGCCCTTATTCTTCCATTGCCAGGGTCTATTCAGATGGGCTACCGGACTCGAAGAGAACAGCCGCTATTCGCAGCTTTATTTCGAGACCCTAGTGACCAGTTCGGAGTTTGCCATCAAGGCATTAGATCTCCTGCCTGATCGACGCTGACAGACGTCATTGAGTAACTAAACTAAATGGTTATTTAGTTTAGTTATAAAAAAGGCTCCAATAATCGAGCCTTTAAATACAACCTTTCCGTCAGTGACTCGATGCACCCTCCTCCTCCCGCTCATCTACATTTGCTGGTGCTCGAGGATTAGCGCCGCCTGCAGCAGCGGCTACAGGTCGAAGCGATCGATGGCCCGGCGCCGCTCATTGTCGTCGCGGACGTCGTAGTTGGCTGTGGTCTGGATATTGGTGTGGTGCGCCAGCTTCTGCGCAATCGACAGGTCATGTTCTTCGATCACCCGGGTGATAAACGAGCGGCGAAAATCGTGGGGCATGATCCGTACCCCGACCTGCGCCCCGCGTTGTCGGGCGATGTAGTAGATCGCGTGTTTGGTCAGACGCTCGCGGCAGATATGGTTACCACGGCGGATGCGGTTGAACAGGAACAGATCATCCTCCAGCCCCGGCGGTAGCTGCGAGCGGCGAAAATCGAGCCAGGCCTGGAGTTTGGCGAAAGCCCATTGCGGCGCATATTTGATCAATTGTCTGTTGCCCTTGGCGATCACTTGCAGGCTGCGCTCGGCGAAGTCGACTTGGGCCAGATCGAGGTTCACCGACTCCGACTTGCGCATGCCCGAGCCGTACAGCACCGCGATGATCGCCGCATCGCGCAGGCCCTGAGGCCGCGGATCCGCCGCGCAGGCCGCCATCAACTCCTGAATCAGCGTGCGCTTGAGGTTGCGCCCCTGAGACAGCCGCGTCCCGGCCATGGGCTTGACCGAGCGCATGCGCAGCAGGTGCTCTTGGCTGATCAGGTTCAGGCGCCAGGCTTCGTTCATCACCCCGCGCAACGCATTCACGTACAAGGACGAGGTGTTGGGCGCGTAACCGTCGCTGCGCAGCGCCGCCACCAACTCGATCACATCGGCGGGCTGCAACCGGTGCCAGGCGAGATCCTCGATATTGCTCTGGTCGTGGCCCAGGCGGTCGGCGGCATCCTGCAGCACATAACGCATGGTCAACTGGCTCGATGGCGCCAATCGGGCGAGGTACAGGGTCAAGGGGTTGGCAGCGTGCAAGGGGTGCTCTTTTGTCCGGGTCATGGCGGAGGGACGAACGTGAAGCACGTTCAACTTTCAGGCGGTGCACGTTGAGCGGATTTAATCCGGCTTGCAAGGTTTCAAGCGCGCATCTATCGCAGCAAGGGGTGTTCAGGCATTTGCCAAAAGGGCTCGGCGCGGGCCTTGGCATCCATTTGAAGTCGGCGCGGGGCAAAGCCTGAACACTAGCTGTCTAGGTCAAAGATAAACGCCGCGTTGGCTTTTTTTTCATATTCGTTTCACATTTTTCGGCTTAACCTGAATCCGCTCTCAAGAACAAAGCGTAATGCAAGTCATTCCTCCAATTGAAAAGATAACACCTTGATCTACATTTACTTTTGGCCTCTATCGTCTTTACTGCAACCGAGCACAAATGTCCCTGTCGAGCTGACTTATGGATGAGACTGCATGACTGCACACGCCCCCCCCTCGCAATACATCGGTTATGGCGCCCATTGCGGCCTCGACATTGTTTGACTCCTGACACTTTTTCACCCCGAGGTCTGCATGAACCAGGTTTTCCTACCGTTCTCACGCCCGAGCATTGGCGATGAAGAGATCGCCGCTGTAGAGCAGGTTCTGCGCTCTGGCTGGATCACCACCGGCCCGCAAAACCAGGAACTCGAACAACAATTTGCGCAACGGGTCGGCTGCCAGCATGCCGTCGCCCTGTCCTCCGCCACCGGCGCCATGCACATCACTCTGCTGGCCCTGGGCATCGGCCCTGGCGACGAAGTCATCACCCCCTCCCAGACCTGGGTCTCGACTGCCAACATGATCTGTCTGCTGGGGGCGACCCCGGTGTTTGTCGACATCGACCGCGACACCCTGATGACCGATGCCAAGCGCATCGAAGCCGCCATCACCCCGCGCACCAAGGCCATTATCCCAGTGCATTATGCCGGTGCCGCCTTTGACCTAGACCCGCTCTACGCCTTGGCGGACAAACACGGGATCACGGTGATCGAGGACGCAGCCCACGCCGCAGGGACTCAGTATCGTGGTCGGGCCATCGGCGCCCAGGGCACGGCGATTTTCTCCTTCCACGCTATCAAGAACATGACCTGCGCCGAGGGCGCGATGTTCACCACCGATAACCAGGCGCTGGCTGATCGGGTGCGCATGCTTAAGTTCCACGGCCTCGGTGTGGATGCCTACGATCGCCTGACCCACGGCCGCAAGCCCCAGGCCCAGGTGATCGAGCCCGGCTTCAAGTACAACCTGGCCGATATCAATGCTTCGATCGCCCTGGTTCAGCTCAAGCGCCTGGAGCAGATCAACGCCCAGCGCACGATCCTGGCCCAGGCGTACCTGGAACGCCTCGCCGGGCTGGCGGTGCAACCGCTGCACCTGCCCGCTTATCCGCAACAGCACGCCTGGCACCTGTTTATCCTGCGCATTGATGCCGAGCGCTGCGGGATCGACCGCGACGCGTTCATGAAAGGCCTGCAAGAACAGAATATCGGCAGCGGTATCCACTTTATCGCCACCCACTTGCACACCTATTACCGCCAGCGCTTCCCCGACGTACAACTGCCCAACACCGAATGGAATTCGGCACGTCTGTGTTCGATCCCATTGTTCCCCGACATGACCCTCGACGATGTCGATCGGGTCGTCGGTGCCATTGCCACCCTCCTGGACTGAAGCCTTTGAAACCTTATCCGATTCAGTTCGTGTCGATCGTGATCCCGGTCTACAACGAAGAAGAGAGCCTCCCCGAACTGCTGCGGCGCACCGAAGCGGCCTGCCGCCTGCTCAAGCATGATTTCGAAATCGTGCTGGTCGACGACGGCAGCCGCGACGGCTCCCAAAGCCTCCTTGAAGAAGCCGCAGAGCGTGAAGACAGCAAAGTGGTGGCGGTGATCCTCAACCGTAACTACGGCCAACATGCGGCGATCATGGCCGGTTTCGAACAGGCCCGTGGCGATGTGGTGATTACCCTCGACGCTGACCTGCAGAACCCGCCGGAAGAAATCCCGCGCCTGGTAGCCCAGGCGGAGCTGGGCTACGACGTGGTCGGCACGGTGCGCAACAATCGCCAGGACTCGGCCTTTCGCCGCTGGCCGTCGAAGCTGATTAACCTCGCGGTGCAGCGCTCCACCGGCGTGGCCATGAGCGACTACGGCTGCATGCTGCGCGCCTACCGCCGCACCATCGTCGATGCCATGCTCGCCTGCCGCGAGCGCAGCACCTTTATTCCGATCCTGGCCAACAGCTTCGCCCGCCATACCACCGAGGTCCTGGTGGAGCATGCCGAGCGCGAGCACGGCGACTCGAAATACAGCCCCATGCGCCTGGTCAACCTGATGTTCGACCTGATCACCTGCATGACCACCACCCCCTTGCGCCTGCTGAGCATCATCGGCTTCAGCATGGCGGCGCTGGGCGTGCTGTTCGCCTTCGCCCTGATCCTGCTGCGCCTGGTGTTTGGTGCCGAATGGGCCGGCGACGGCACGTTCGTGCTGTTCGCGGTGCTCTTCGTATTCACCGGCGGCCAGTTCATCGGCATGGGGCTGCTGGGTGAATACCTGGGGCGCATGTACAGCGACGTCCGTGCCCGGCCACGCTTCTTCATCGAAAAAGTCTTGCGCAGTCAACCTGCCGCCCCTGCTCCCGTTGTCACTGTCGACGGTCTTACTTCCACTCTCTCTGATCAGGTTTCGCCATGAGCAATAAAGCTGTCGTCTTCGCCTACCACGATATCGGCTGTGCCGGCATCGAAGCCCTGCTCACCGCGGGTTATGAGATTGCCGCGGTGTTCACCCATGCTGACGATCCGAAAGAAAACACCTTCTACGGCTCCGTGGCCCAGTTGTGCTCCCTCAAGGGCATCCCGGTGCATGCGCCGGAAGACGCCAACCACCCGCTGTGGATCGAGCGCATCGCCAAGCTCAATCCCGACTACCTGTTCTCCTTCTACTACCGCAACCTGTTGAGCGAAGCCCTGCTGGCCACCGCCGGCAAAGGCGCGTTCAACCTGCACGGTTCGCTGCTGCCACGCTATCGCGGTCGCGCTCCGGCGAACTGGGTGCTGGTCAATGGCGAAACCGAAACCGGCGTGACCCTGCACCGCATGGTCAAACGTGCCGACGCTGGGGCCATCATCGCCCAGGAACGCGTGGCCATCGATCGCACCGACACCGCTCTGACCCTGCACGCCAAGTTGCGTAATGCGGCTTCCAGCCTGCTGCACGACACGCTGCCGCTGCTGGCCCAGGGCAAAATCAGCGAAACCGCCCAGGACGAGTCCAAGGCCACCACCTTCGGCCGTCGTACCCCGGCTGACGGCAAGCTGCTGTGGAATAACAGCGCCGAGCAGCTATTCAACCTGGTTCGCGCCGTGACCAAGCCTTACCCGGGCGCCTTCTGCGCCGTGGGCGAGCACAAGCTGATTGTCTGGAACGCCGATGTGGTCAAGGGCAATGAAGGCCTGGCTCCGGGCCGGGTGATCAGTGTCGACCCGCTGCGCATCGCCTGCGGCCAGGACTCGTTGGTAATCAACGCCGGCCAGCGCAATGAAAACGGCCTGTACCTGAGCGGCCCGCAACTGGCCAACGAACTGGGCCTGGTAGACGGCTCCGTGTTGCGCGGCGCGGAATCCGGTCGTGCACCACGCCGCACCCGAGTGCTGATCCTGGGGGTCAACGGCTTTATCGGTAACCACCTGTCCGAGCGCCTGCTGCGTGACGACAAGTACGAAGTCTACGGCCTGGACATCGGCTCCGACGCCATCGATCGTCTGCGCAGCCACCCCAACTTCCACTTCGTCGAAGGCGACATCAGCATCCACTCGGAGTGGATCGAGTACCACATCAAGAAGTGCGACGTGGTCCTGCCCCTGGTGGCCATCGCCACGCCGATCGAATACACCCGCAACCCATTGCGCGTGTTCGAACTGGACTTCGAGGAAAACCTCAAGCTGGTGCGCTACTGCGTCAAGTACAACAAGCGCGTGATCTTCCCTTCGACCTCCGAAGTCTATGGCATGTGCCAAGACAAGAACTTCGACGAAGACACCTCGAACCTGATCGTCGGTCCGATCAACAAGCAGCGCTGGATCTACTCCGTGTCCAAGCAACTGCTGGACCGGGTGATCTGGGCCTACGGCGCCAAGGGCCTGAACTTCACCCTTTTCCGTCCGTTCAACTGGATGGGCCCACGCCTGGACCGCCTGGATTCGGCGCGTATCGGCAGCTCCCGAGCTATCACCCAACTGATCCTGAACCTGGTGGAAGGCACGCCGATTCGCTTGTTCGACGGCGGCGAGCAGAAACGCTGCTTCACCGACATCGCCGACGGCATCGAAGCCCTGGCGCGGATCATCGACAACGACAATAACGCCTGCAACGGTCAGATCATCAACATCGGCAACCCGGACAACGAAGCCAGCATCCGCCAGCTGGGTGAAGAGCTGCTGCGTCAGTTCGAAGCCCACCCGCTGCGCGCCAACTTCCCACCGTTCGCCGGTTTCCGCGATGTCGAGAGCAAGGCGTTCTACGGTGCCGGTTACCAGGACGTGGAGCACCGCAAGCCAAGCATCGCCAACGCCAAGCGCCTGCTGAACTGGGAGCCGACCGTGGAGATGAGCGAAACCATCGGCAATACGCTGGACTTCTTCCTGCGTGAAGCCATGCTCGAAATCGCGGACAAGCGCTGATGCAGGCAGGTCTGCGCATCGATGTCGACACCTACCGTGGCACCCGTGAGGGGGTGCCGCGGTTGCTCGAACTGCTGGATGAAGCCGGGGTCAAGGCGACCTTCTTTTTCAGCGTCGGTCCGGACAATATGGGGCGCCATTTATGGCGCCTGATTCGTCCGCAGTTTCTGTGGAAGATGCTGCGCTCCAACGCGGCGGGGCTCTACGGTTGGGATATCTTGCTGGCCGGCACCGCCTGGCCGGGCAAGCCCATCGGCCGCGACCTGGGGCATCTGATGCGCCAGGCCCTGGCCGCCGGCCACGAAGTCGGCCTGCACGCCTGGGATCACCATGGCTGGCAGGCCAACGCCGGGCGCTGGAGCCAGGCCCAGTTGATCGAGCAGATCCGCCAGGGTCTCGACACCCTCAATGACATTCTTGGCCAGCGCGTCGACTGTTCGGCTAGCGCCGGCTGGCGTGCCGACGAGCGTGTGATCGAAGCCAAGCAGACCTTCGGTCTGCGCTACAACAGCGATTGCCGTGGCGACTCGATCTTCCAGCCTCGGCTGGCAGACGGCAGCCTCGGCGCACCGCAGATCCCGGTGGACCTGCCGACCTTCGATGAAGTAGTCGGGCCGGTGGTGGCCGCTCAGGAATTCAACGCCTTTATTCTGGACCGGTTCAGCCCTGACAAGCTCAACGCCTACACCATTCATGCCGAGGTAGAAGGGATTCTGATGGCTAACGATTTCCGTCAGTTGTTGGCCAATGCCAAGCAACGTGACATCCAGTTCCAACCCCTGGGCAACTTGCTCCCCGCAGACCTGTCCAGCCTGCCCCAGGGGCAGGTGGTGCGCGGCGCCCTCGAAGGCCGTGAAGGTTGGTTGGGAGTACAGGGCGCATGAGTAGACGCTGGGCCCTACCCTTACTGCTGATTGCCTTTGGCCTGTTCTACCTGGCGCCGCTGGCCACCCATGGCTTGTGGATCCCGGACGAGACCCGCTACGCGCAGATCAGCCAGGAAATGCTCCACAGTGGCAACTGGGCCAGCCCGCACTTCATGGGCATCCGTTACTTCGAGAAGCCGGTGGCCGGTTACTGGATGATCGCCATCGGCCAGGCGCTGTTTGGTGACAACCTGTTTGGTGTGCGCGTGGCATCGGCCCTGAGTACCGGCCTCAGCGTGGTCCTGGCCTATCTGTTGGCCCGGCGCCTGTGGAACGATCCGCGCAAGAGCCTGGCCAGCGCCCTGCTCTACATGAGTTTTACCGTGGTTGCGGCGCAAGCCGGCTACGCCAACCTCGATCCGCAGTTCACGTTCTGGGTCAACCTGAGCCTGGTGGCGCTGTGGTTCACCTTCGATTGCCGGACTGCACGCGGCCAGGTGCTGGCCTGGGTCGTGCTGGGCCTGGCCTGTGGCATGGGTTTCATGACCAAGGGCTTTCTCGCCTGGCTGCTGCCGGTGTTGGTGGCCCTGCCCTACGCGGTATGGCAAAAACGCGTGCGCTCGCTGTTGATCTACGGCGGCATCGGCGTGGTGGTTGCGATCCTGATCAGCCTGCCCTGGGCCCTGGCGGTGCACGCCCAGGAGCCGGATTACTGGCGGTTCTTCTTCTGGCACGAGCATATCCGACGCTTTGCCGGGGACGATGCCCAGCACGCCTCGCCCTGGTGGTACTACTTGCCGTTGCTGGTGGGTTTCAGCGTGCCCTGGGTGCTGCTGCTGCCAGCCAGCCTGCAACAGGCCTGGCAACAGCGGCGCCTGAACAGCAGCGGTTTCCTGCTGCTGTGGCTGGTACTGCCCCTGGCCTTCTTCAGCCTGAGCAAAGGCAAGCTGCCGGCCTATATCCTGCCGTGCCTGCTGCCCCTGGCACTGTTGATGGGCAACACCCTGATGGACCGCCTGGCCACCGGCAAGACTCGGCTCCTGGCCTGCAACGGTGTGCTCAATCTCGTGGCCGGCCTGCTGGGGCTGCTGGCCCTGGTGTACTTCCAGCTGAAGAAACCGGTGTATGTGGACGAACCCCAGCACCTGGCGCTGGTGTACGTGGTGCTGCTGGGCTGGATCCTCAGCAACCTGCTGCAGGCCATGCGCCCGCTGTCGTTGTGGGCGGCACCCGCCCTGGGCAGCTTCCTGCTGGTGGCCCTGGCCCCGGCGGCACTGCCCAACAAGGTGGTCTACAACAAGATTCCCGACCAGTTCATCATCGATCATGTCGCTGAACTGGGTCAGGCCAAGGCCTTGCTGAGCAACGACCTGGGCGCCGCCTCCGCCCTCGCCTGGCGCCTGGGCCGGCCCGACGTGACGCTGTACAACACCGAGGGCGAAGTGAAATACGGCCTGGGCTATGCAGACAGCGCCGCACGCAAGGTCGACCTGAACCAGGTCCAGCCGTGGATCGCCCAAGCCCGCCAGCAAGGCACCGTCGGCGTGGTGATGCGGGTCAAGAGCAGCGACGAAGCCCATGAAGTCGAGTTGCTGCCCAAGGACGCCAAGCGTTACGAGCAAGGCAATATCGTGATTTTCATTATTCCCCAGAGCCTGCCATGAGCCTGTTGCTTCTACTGCTGGCCTGCGGGCTGACCTGCCTGGGCCAGGTGGCACAGAAATTTGCCGTTGAAAGCTGGCGTGACCGGCCTTCCAGCGCGCTGCAAAAACTGCGTTCAGGCTGGCTGTGGCTGGCCCTGTTCAGCCTTGGCCTGGGCTTGCTGGTGTGGCTGCTGGTGCTGCAACGCATGGAAGTGGGCGTGGCCTACCCCATGCTCAGCCTGAACTTTGTATTGGTTACCCTGATTGCCCACTTCGTGTTTCGCGAGCACATCGACCGCCGTCACTGGCTGGGCGTGGCGCTGGTGATTGCCGGGGTGCTGCTGTTGAGTCGCCACGCATGAGCCGGGCCAAGGGATTGACCTTCGCCATGGGCAGCGTGGCCTTGGTCAGCGCCGCCCAGTTGGGTATGCGCTGGAGCATGACCCGCCTGCCCGAACCGTCCCAATGGCTGGACGCGCTGAGCAGCGGCGGCATTGATTATGTGGCCCTGGGGGTGGTGCTGGCGGGGATCTTCGCCTACGCCCTGTCGATGCTCTGCTGGCTGCTGGCCCTGCGCGACCTGCCCCTGAGTCGCGCCTATTCGCTGCTCAGCATCAGCTATGCCCTGGTGTACCTGCTGGCGGCCGGCCTGCCCTGGTTCCATGAACCCTTCACGCTTTCCAAAAGCCTGGGGGTGGCCTTGGTCATTCTCGGCGTGATTACCATCAACTCTCGATCTGCACCCGCGACAAGTCCCAGGAATACCCCATGAAAATCAGCGTATTTGGAAGTGGTTACGTCGGTCTCGTACAAGCCGCCGTGTTGGCTGAAGTTGGCCACGATGTCATCTGCATGGACATCGACGAGAACAAGGTCAAGCTACTACAACAGGGGCATGTGAGCATCTTCGAGCCTGGTCTGGCCAGCCTTGTGCGCGACAGCCTGGAAGCCAAACGCCTGCAGTTCACCAGCGATGAAAAACTCGCGGTGCTGCATGGCCAAGTGTTGTTTATCGCGGTGGGCACGCCCTCCAGCGACGACGGTTCAGCCGACCTGCGCTATGTCTTGTCGGTGGGCGACGCGGTGGCTCGCCACCGTCAGCAGCCGGTGATCCTGGTGGAAAAATCCACAGTGCCGGTGGGCACCGGTGACATCCTCAAGGCCCATATCGAACAGGCCCTGGGTGGGCGTGAGCTGGAGTTCGATATCGTCTCCAACCCCGAATTTCTCAAGGAGGGCTCGGCCGTGACGGACTGTCGCCGTCCGGACCGGATCGTGGTCGGTTGCGAACGCGAAGAAGTGCGCGACGTCATGCGCGACCTGTATGCACCGTTCAACCGCAACCACGACCGCATCATGTTCATGGACCTGCGCAGCGCCGAACTCACCAAGTACGCCGCCAACTGCATGCTGGCGACCAAGATCAGCTTCATCAACCAGATCGCCGAACTGGCCGAGCACCTGGGCGCCGATATCGAATCGGTGCGCCTGGGGATCGGCGCCGACACCCGCATCGGTTACCACTTCATCTACCCGGGCTGTGGCTATGGCGGCTCATGCTTCCCCAAGGACATGCGCGCATTGATCCACAGCGCCCAGGCGGCCAACTGCTCCAGCGACCTGCTGCAAGCGGTGGAAGCGATCAACGAGCGGCAGAAACACAAACTGTTCGAGCGCATCAACGCGTTCTACAAAGGCGACCTGAGCGGCAAGACCTTCGCCCTTTGGGGCCTGGCCTTCAAACCCAACACCGATGACATGCGCGATGCGCCGAGCCGCGTCCTGCTCGACTCGCTGTTTGCCGCCGGTGCCAAGGTGCGTGCCTTCGATCCTGAAGCCATGCAAGAAACCCAAAAGCTGTACCCCAATGAATCGAATCTGATGCTGATGGGCACCCCGGAATCGGTGCTCAATGACGCCGATGCCCTGGTGATCTGCACCGAATGGCAGCAGTTCAAGGCCCCGGATTTCGAACTGATGGAACAACGGCTCAAGGCCCCGGTGATTTTCGACGGGCGCAACCTGTACGACGCCGAACGCCTGGCGCGCAATGGCTTCACCTACTTCCCGATCGGTCGTGGCGAATCGCGCAACCTGCCCATCCCTGATCAACAATGGCTTGCACACAAGGTCGATGCCTGAATGAACATGCTCCCCAGTCCCCCTTCGAAAACTCTTCTCTGGCAATCGTTGGGGCTGGGGCTGCTGGCATTGCTGCTGTTCTGCGCCGGCGTCCATCAGCAAGCGGTCATCGGTTTTGACTCGCGCTTCGTGCTGTTCGCCAAGGAGATGCTGCGCCACGGGCCGGGGTTTTTCCCCACCACCTATGGCCAGCCCTACGCTGACTATTCCAGTGCTTCGACCCTGCTGATCTGGCTGTTTTCCTTGCCCTCGGGCCAGGTCAACAGCCTGACGGCCTGGCTGCCCACGGCCCTTGCCTCGGCCGTGATCGTCAGCCTGATCTACCGCCTGCTGGCGCCCTATTCCAAGACCTGGGCCTTGCTCAGCGTCGCCCTGCTGTTACTCAGCAACACCTTTATCAGCGAAACCCGCGCCGTGTCCCAGGACCAGCTATTGGCCGCGGTGGCCCTGGCGGTGTTTTACCTGGGGTATGCCCACGACCATTTCGCCGCGCCGCGTCGGCTGTGGCTGATCTTCGCGTTGCTGGGCCTGGGTTTTGCCATTCGCGGGCCAATCGGCCTGGTGATTCCCACCGGCATGCTCTGCAGTTATTACCTGCTCAATGGCCAATGGCGTCGGTTGTTCGGCGTCGGGTTCGGCGCTCTGTTGCTGCTCGGCGCCTGCGTGGCCCTGCTGCTGTGGTTGGCCAAGCTCAGCGGTGGACAAGCCTTTGTCGATGATGTGATCCGCATGCAGTTCATGGGGCGCATGGACGGCAGCGAAGGCGCAAGCGATGTCTTCTATTACTTCACCAGCTCCATGGGCAACTACGCCCTCGCCTACCCGTTGGCGATCCTGGCATGGATCGCTGTTCTGATGAGCCGCTCCACGGAGTCGGGCCCGGCGTTGAAGCTGCTGCGCCTGTGCACTGCCGCCGGGTTGGTGGTGATGATCGGCCTGTCGATCCCCCAGGCCAAAAAAGCCCGCTACCTGCTGCCCATGTTGCCCATGGCAGCGATTATCGCGGCCTACCCATTCCAGAGACAGCAAGGGCGTTGGTTCGCCTGGCTGCGCGGCTTGATCCAGGGCGTATGGCTGGTAATGCCTGGGTTGCTGCTGATCGGTTTGTTGCTGTTGCGGCGTAAATTCCCCGAGTCACTGGACAACCTGGCGCCGATGTTGATCCTGCTTGGGCTGTTGCAGGCCGTCGCTCTGGCCTGGCTGTTCAAGGCCCGTTGGCGAGCCGTTGGCCTTGCCTACACCGCGGTGCTGGCCGTGTGGGCCAGCTACATCGGGGTGTTCGAGCCGGTGCAGCGCCAGTTGTACGACACGCGAGCCTTCACCGAGGCCGCTATGCAGATGATCCAACGCGAGCCTGCCCCGCTGGTGCTGTATGGCATGGGCAAAGACGCCAAGGCGATCAAGTTCATGGTGCACCTTGAACAGGATATGCAGCCGCTGTTTATCGATCAGCCGCAAACCCTGGCGCAAGTGCCGGGCCCTGCCTGGGTGGTCATCGACCAGAGCCTGCTGGCGAGCTTGAACGACTCGCCCCTGGGCCAGCTGAAACCGGCCTTGAGTGGGCGTTTCGATAAAAATGACTACCTGTTGTTGCACGTTCCGGCGGGCTTGACGCCCTAGGGCATCGGGCCGGGGGCTTGACCCGGAGCGTACGGGCATTTGCATTACGCCCGGCGCCGAATTCTGTAGGCTGTGCACAGAAGGCGCCCTGGTTGACGGGCGCTCCAGGCCGGCGGGACAACGGAGGTTGCCCGCAATCAGCGCAAGGACTCCTGCACGGTCGTGACTACTTATTCCCTGGTTATCCGGCGCCTGATGATCTGTTCGCTGACCATCGTGATCAGCCGGGCCATCACCAGCCCGCTGCTCACCCTGTTTCTCAGCGAAAAGCTGGACCTCGACCCACAGGACGTCGGCCTGCTGCTGGGCATCGCGGTATTTGTCGCGACCCTGCTGGCGCTGTACGGCGGCTACGTCATCGACCGTCTGGACAAACGCAGGCTGCTGATCCTGACCATGCTCTCCAGCGCTGTCGGTTTCGTGTTGCTGAGCTTTGCCCACAACCTCTACCTGACCACCGTGATTCTGGTGGTGACCGAGACCGCCTCGGCGCTGTTCCTGATCGGTTCCAAGGCGATCCTCAGCGAGAACCTGCCGATCAGCCAACGGGCCAAGGCCTTCTCCCTGCGCTACACCCTGACCAATATCGGCTATGCCACCGGGCCGATGCTTGGTGTGGTGATCGCCGGCACCTGGCCCGTGGCGCCGTTTCTGATTGCCGGGGGCATTGCCCTGTTCAGCACCCTGCTGATGCTCGGCGTGCCATCGGCGCCGAGCAGCGAGACACTAGGCAAACCGCAAAGCTTTATCCAGACCCTGAGCACCCTGAAAAACGACCGCACGCTGATCATGTTCACCGCCGGCTGCCTGCTCAGCACCATCGTCCATGGGCGCTTCACCCTGTACCTGTCGCAATACCTGCTGGTCACCTCGGACGCCAAAAGCGCCCTCGATACCATGGCCGCCCTGCTGGCGTGCAACGCGTTGTGCGTGATCCTGTTGCAGTACCAGATCGGTCGCTTCCTCAAGCGTGAACACCTGCGCTACTGGCTGGCGCTCGGCACCGGCCTGTTTATCCTCGGGCTGATCGGCTTCAGCCTGGCCCACAGCCTGCTGGGCTGGTGCCTGGCGATGTTCGTCTTCACATTGGGCGAAATGATCATTTACCCGGCGGAGTTCCTGTTTATCGACACCCTGGCCCCCGACGCCTTGCGTGGTAGCTACTACGGCGCGCAGAACCTGGCGGCCCTGGGCGGTGCGTTGAGCCCGGTGATTTGCGGCTACCTGTTGGTGCACTCAGCCGCGCCGACCATGTTCTATGCCTTGAGTGCGCTGACCGCCGTGGGTGGGCTGCTGTGTTTCCTCAGTGCGCGACGCGTGGGCCTGGCTGATCCGCTTTAAGTGCAAAAATAATGCAGTTAAGTAGCATCATTATGAATTTGTGTGCGGAAAGAAGGCGCGGCACACTGTGCCCGTTCCTCCCCCAAATGCTGGAACGTTAAAGGGCTTTCTGGTTATCCAGACAGCCCTTCTTTTTGCCCGCCGATTGGATTGCTCTGCTTATGTTTGCACGCTGGAAACCTGCCGCCATCAATACCCGTCCTGCGGAATGGAGCCGCGCCGCCATTGGCATGGCCCTTGGCACGCTGATCAGCGTCTGGCTGTGCGGGCAAGTGTTCGGCATGGACGTCGCGGTGCACTTGATCGGCCCGCTGGGTGCCTCGGCAGTGTTGTTGTTTGCCGTGTCGTCCGGGGCGCTGGCCCAGCCCTGGTCGATTCTTGGCGGTTATCTGTGTGCCGCGCTAGTCGCGCTGTTGGCGGCCCATGTGCTGGGGCGCAGCCTGGGCAGTGCCTGTCTCGCCGCTGGCGTGGCCCTGGTGCTGATGTGCTGGTTGCGCTGCCTGCATCCACCCGCCGGCGCACTGGCCTTGACCCTGGTCCTGGCTGACCCGGCGACCATCGCCCTGGACTGGCGGGCATTGGCGCCGACGATGCTCGGGGCGCTGAGCCTGCTGCTGTGCGCCCTGGTCTATAACAACCTGACGCGCATCCGTTACCCCAAGGTGGCCAGCGAACCGACGCCGGCGATCCCCGTCCACTCGCCGGCGGTGGACGGCCAGGCGATCACCGCCGCCGACCTGCAACTGGCCTTGGCGGAGATGCAGGAGTTTTTCGACGTCACTCCACAAGACCTCGAACAACTGATCCACGCCAGCGAAGCCCACGCCCGCCGGCGCAGCATCGGTGAAGTGCTGGCTCCCAGACTCTAGACGCTGGCGATTGAGGCCGTCGTGGTATGTCGGGCAACCAGTAGCCGCTGCCGCAGGCTGCGCTGGTCATCACGAGCGCAGTGTTGTGTCAGGTAAATTGCGCTGTCAGTTGTGGCCGGCGCAGCATCGCAGGCTCGGCAGCGGCGACATCACAAAGGCGACCACCGCTGGGACCAGTCGTTGTCGCCGGCGATGACTTCGCGCAGGACATCGAAGGCCTGTTGCAACTCGACGGAGTCGCGCTCGCGGGCATACAGCAGGTAGGTCGGGAAGCTGAATTCCGGGGCTTTCTCCACCCGTTCCAGCACCCCGCTGTCGAGGTAGCTCTGCACTACCCGGGTCCGAAAGTAGCCGCTGCCGCCGCCCTCAAGAATGAACTGCAACGCCAGCGGCCCAAGGTTGAAACCCACCGCCGCCTTGGCCTGGTCCGGCAACGCCGCGTCGTGCTGGCGACGAAAATCGTCGCCCCAATCGATATACACATAAGGCTCGGGCTTGCCAGCCAGGCGCACCTGGATCAGTTTTTCCTCCAGCAACTGCTCGACCTGCAAACCCGGCCAGTACACTGGCTGGTACACCAGCGCAGCATCCAGTACCCCCATCTCCAATTGCTGCTGCAGGCTCGCGCCGTCCCCCACCTGGCTGCGGATCGCGTGGCTGGGAAGCGCCAGGCGCAGTCGCCGCACCCAGTTCAGCATCAGCGGGTTGCACAGGCTGATCTCGCCGCCGATGTGCAGCACGTTGCGATACCCGTCCAGCAATGGCAGGTCGCGTCGGGCGGCTTCCCAGGTCTGCAGCAACTGGTTGGCGTAAACAATGAAGGCCTCGCCGTCGGGCGTCAGCCTGGCCCCGGCACGGTTGCGCACGAACAGCTTGCAGTTGAGTTGGCTTTCGAGGTTCTGCACCCGGGCGCTGATGGCGGTCTGGGTCAGGTGCAGATGCTCGGCGGCGGCCACCAGGCTGCCGCTGCGGACGATTTGCAAAAAGGTGCGGGCCAGCTCGATATCCATGGTGCCTCGGACGGGAAAGTCGAGCGCCATTGTAGCGACGCTCGCTCGCCCGCGCTGCTGCGGCGTGGCTCAGGCTGCCGACAACTGCTGCTGCGGCACCGCCAGGCTCACCGCGCGCACTGAACTGCCGGCGCTCAGGCCCAGGCTGGCGGCGGTGGTGGCCGCGACAATCAGGGTGCCGGCCGCCACCCGCGCCGGTGCTGCGGTAATCCGGCAGTCGGCGAACTGGCGATTGTGGATCAGGTAGGGCTCGGCCTGCTCACCTGGCGTACCGATGCTCAGTTGCAGCACCTGGCTGTCACGCACGGCGCGGATCTCGCCGGTGGCGCACTCGATCAGCGGCCCGCCGTCGAAAATATCGATGTAGTCCTTGAAGCCGAAACCCTCGGACTTGAGCATGCCCAGGGCCGGTTCGGTGTTGGGGTGGACGCGGCCGATCACCGAGCGCGCTTCCTGGGGCAACAGGCAGGTGGGCAGCGGGAATTTGGGCATCAACTCGGCAATAAAGGTCTTGTTGCCCAGGCCCGTCAGGTAGTCGGCATCGGCAAAGTCCATCTTGAAAAAATGCCGGCCCAAGCCTTCCCAGAACGGGGAGACGCCCTCTTCATCAGAGAACCCGCGCATTTCCGCGATCACCTTGTCGCCGAAATGCTCGCGGAACTCCGCCAGGAACAAAAACCGCGCCTTGGACAACAGGCGCCCGTTGAGACCGCTGCGGTGGTTGGCATGGAGAAACAGCGAGCACAGTTCCGAGTGCCCGGTCATGTCGTTGCCCAGGAACAGGGTCGGCAGTTGCTGGTTGATCCCCAGGTCCTTGGAAGCCGCCACAAACAACCCCAGGCGATAGTTGTACCAGGGCTCGCGCAGGCCCACGGCCCCGGCCAGGGCGCAGATCCCCAGGGCCTCGCCGGTTTCGCCTTCGAGCACGAACAGGTAGTCGGCATCGGCACGTTCGGCTTGGCCGGCAAAGGTTTTTTCCGCCCACTCCAAGCGCTGGCGCAAGCGTCCGGCATCTGCCGGCAAGGTGGTCAGGCCGGTTCCGGCGCTGTGGGCCAGGGTCAACAAGGCCGGTAGGTCGGCCAACGTGGCGGGACGCACGATCATCGCGATTGCTCCAGAGGGGTGGGACGTTTGGGCAGATAGACTTCGGCCAGCATGCAGCGCGCGCTGCCGCCGCCAATGCGTTCGATGGTGTCGATGTTCACCGGCAGCGGTCGGGCATGGCGCTCGACCAGCCAACGCTGTTCGCTATCCAGGGATTGCCACGCCGTGCGCGACATCACCAGCAGCGGTTCGCCGACGCTGTTGTGCACCTCCAGCATGTTGCCGGCGAAGGACTCCAGTTGCTCCCAACTCAGGGCCATGACCTGTTTGCCGCTGTCTTCCAGGCGGCTGTGCAAGGTTTGGCGCTCGCCTGGGTCGCGCACCGACTCCAGGCACGCCACCGCCAGCCGGGTGCCGACGCTCATCATCACGTTGGTGTGGTAGATCGCCACGCCCTGACGGTCGACGGCGCTGAAGGCGCACAGCTCGTAGCCCAGGTGCTGGACCAACTGATCGAGGGCGCGGGCATGAGTGCGGGTGGAATAGCCGGCGTAGCAAATCCGCCGCTCGCGGTCCAGGACCATGCTGCCGGTGCCTTCAAGGAAGATTTCCTGCTGCTCCAGGCTCGACAGGTCGAGCAACTGTTCGACCTGATAGGCATTGCGCAAGCGCTCGAGCACGCCTTTATCCCGCTCCAGGCGCCGGTTATGGCCCTGCATCGGGTACAGCACCAGGGTGCCGTCGGGGTGGCTGCTCCAGCAGTTGTTGGGGAAGATCGAGTCCGGGGTGTGCGGGGCTTCGGCGTCGTCATGCACCATGACCTCCACCCCCTCGGCGCGCAACGCCGCGACATAGCCGTCGAACTCTTGCAGGGCCTGGCGCTGCACATCTTCGGCCACTGCCGCGGGGCGCTGGAAGCGGTTGTTGGCGGCGGTGTCTTGATTGAAGGAGAAACGTGTCGGGCGAATCATCAAAACGGTATTGGTGGTTTGCATGAGCACAGCATCAATGAGGGTTGAGAGGTGCTCATTGTCGGGCTCGGGGCCGGAAAAACCCGGCTGATAAGGCCCGGGGCTGTGCCGGAAATGGCTGAAAGCGCTTGGCCGTTCAGCCGATTCGGCGGTGCTGGGACGCGGTTCATATCAGGTGTTTTGGCGGGTGTCTGTAGCCGCTGCCGAAGGCTGCGCTGTGTCTGCAACCCAACGCGTTCCTTGGGGGGGTATGCGGCGCCCGTTCGGGCCAGCGCAGCCTTCGGCAACGGCTACAAGGCTTACTCCATGGTGGTCTTGACCATCGCCAGTTCGGGATGGCTGACCAGTTTGTCGATGTGCAGGTCGGGGTCGTCGAACCAGACTTCGGTGAGCACCCGGTAATGCTCCATGTCGCGGCAGCGCATGCGCAGGCTGTAGTCGAAGGCGCCGCTGATCAACCGGCATTCGAGCACCTGGGGGCAGGCGCGGACTTTGGCTTCGAAGGCCTTTTGCGCGGCGCGTCCGCTCTGGTTGGACAGCGCCACCAGCACCAGCAACGACAACCCCGGGGTGAGTTTTTTCTCGTCGAGGATCGCGCCGTAGCCACGGATCACTCCGAGCTGTTCGAGCTTGCGCACCCGTTCCAGGCAGGGCCTGGGGGTCAGGTGCACGCGTTCGGAGAGTTTCTGGTAGGTGATGCGCCCTTCGTGGCGCAGTACCTCGATGATCGCCTGGTCGATCCGATCAAGCACGATCGACAGGTCGCGGATGTCCGCCATGGGTGTTTTCCCTCACTTCAAACGGCCGGATAAAAATTGCTGCAAACGTTCACTTTGTGGCTGGTCGAGGATCTGTGCATCGCCCTGTTCCTCGACCCGCCCTTGATGCAAAAACACCACCTGGCTCGACACCTGGCGAGCAAAACCCATCTCGTGGGTGACCATCAACATCGTACGTCCCTCTTCCGCCAGGGCCTGGATCACCTTGAGCACCTCCCCTACCAGCTCCGGGTCGAGCGCCGAGGTCGGCTCGTCGAACAACAGGATCTCCGGTTCCACCGCCAGTGCCCGGGCAATCGCCACGCGCTGTTGCTGGCCACCGGAGAGAAAAGCCGGATACTGCTCGGCGACCCGCTGCGGCAGGCCGACCTTGTCCAGGTAGGCCCGGGCGCGCTGTTCGGCGTCCTTGCGGCTGACGCCCAACACCCGGCACGGTGCAAGGGTGATGTTCTCCAGTACGGTCAGGTGGCTCCACAGGTTGAAATGCTGGAACACCATGGCCAGCCGCGTGCGCAGGCGCTGCAACTGGGCCGGGCTGGCCACCCGCATGCCACCGGGCGCCGCACGGGTGGCGATACGCTCGCCATCGAGCTCGATGCTGCCTTCGTCGGCCCGTTCCAGAAAGTTGATGCACCGCAGCATGGTGCTTTTACCAGAGCCACTGGCGCCGATCATGCTCACCACGTCGCCTGCGCGCGCCTTCAACGAGACGCCCTTGAGCACCTCGTTGTCACCAAATCGCTTGTAGAGATTTTCAACGGTCAATTTGTACATGGGCTACTCCTGAAGCGCCCGCCCGCCGGACGGCACTTCGCACAAAAAAAGGGGGCACGTCGGCACACACCGCACCAGCTCAGTGAGCGGGCCCGAGAAAGTTCAGCCAGCGACGCTCCGCCAGGCGGAACGCCCCCACCAGACCGAACGACAGGGCCAGATAGAGCAAGCCGGCGATGCCGAATGCCTGGAACGTCATAAAGGTCGCGGCATTGGCGTCACGGGCTATTTTCAGGATGTCGGGGATGGTTGCGGTGAACGCCACCGAGGTCGCGTGCAGCATCAGGATCACTTCGTTGCTGTAGAACGGCAGGGCCCGGCGCAGCGCCGAAGGCAGGATCAGCCGCAGGTACAGACGCCAGCCGCTCAGGCCATAGGCATGGGCAGCCTCGATTTCACCGTAGGGAATGCTGCGGATCGCCCCGGCAAAAATCTCCACGGTGTAGGCGCAGGTATTGAGGGTGAAGGCGAGCAAGGTGCAGTTCATCGCATCCAGGAAGAACCCTTCGAGCAGCGGCTGGGCCCGCACGGCGGCGATGCCGTAGATGCCGCTGTAGCAGATCAGCAGCTGGATATACAGCGGCGTCCCTCGGAACACATAGGTGAACAGCTGCACCGGCCAGCGCAGCAACGCCCAGCGCGAGGTGCGCATGATCGCCAGCGGCAGCGACAGGACAAACCCCATGGCGATGCTCGCCACCAGCAGCCACAGGGTCATGGCCAGCCCGGTCAGGCCTTCGCCATCGCTGAACAGAAAGGCTTTCCAGTATTCCTGAATCAGTTCGATCATCGCGACATCCCCCGTACGCCCTGGTTGTAACGCCGTTCAAGCACCCGCAGCAGGTAGTTGGAAGCACTGGTGATCAGCAGGTAGAGGGCCCCGGCCAGCAACAAAAAATCCAACATGTTGAACGTGCTCTTGCCGGCTTCCTGGGCCACTTTGACCAGGTCCGACAGGCCGATGATCGACACCAGCGCGGTGGCCTTGAGCAGCACCAGCCAGTTGTTGCCCAGGCTCGGCAAGGCAAAGCGCATCATTTGCGGGAAGACCACGTGGCGAAAGCGCTGCCAGCGATTGAGGCCAAAGGCCGCGGCGGCTTCCTGCTGGCCCCGGGGGACGCTGAGAATTGCCCCGCGAAAGGTTTCGGTGAAGTAGGCGCCGTAGATAAAACCCAGGGTAATGATGCCGGCCACGAACGGATCGATCTCCATGAACGGCCAGCCCATGAACTCGGTGAGGCTGCTGAGCCAGCCTTGCAGGCTATAGAAGATCAGCAGCATCAGTACCAGGTCCGGCACGCCGCGAATCAGGGTGGTGTAGAGGGTCGCCGGTACGTTCAACAGGCGCAGTGGCGAGAGCTTGGCCGCCGCGCCCAGCAGGCCCAGGAGCATACTGACCAGCAGCGACAGCGCCGACAGTTTCAGGGTGACCCAGGTGCCGTGCAGCAACAACGGGCCATAGCCCTGCAGGGCCCCGAGATCGAGACCGAAAAGATTGAGGAAGGTATTCACGCCAGTCACCTTTGATGCGCCACAGCCCTACGCGGCGCCATATTTCAAGGCGCCGGGCAGGGTTCGCGGATCAGTTGTTGTAGAGGTCCAGATCACCGAAGTGCTTCTGCTGGATCTGGGCGTAGATGCCCTTCTCGTGCAGGGCCTTGATCGCGGCGTTGAGCATGCCCTTGAGTTCGTCCTGGTCCTTGCGCAGGCCGATGGCGATTTCCGACGGCACCAACGGGTCGCTGATGCCTTCGCTATTCTGGAAGTCGGCGCCCTGTGGCGATGCCAGGAAACTCATCTGCGCTTGCAGCTTGTCCTGGATCGAGGCGTCGAGCCGGCCGTACACCAGGTCGGCGTAGACCTGATCCTGATTCTGATAGGCGCGCAACTTGACCCCGGCCGGCCCAAGCTTGGCCTTGGCGTAGGTCTCCTGGATGGTGCCCTGCATGTAACCCAGGGTCTTGCCCTTGAGCGACTCGCCGGTCGGCAGCAGGCCCGAGTCCTTGCGCGTGACGATGGCGGTCGGGCCGGCATACAGGCGGTCGGTGAAGTCGATCTGTTTGCGCCGTGCATCGGTGACCGTCATCGACGACTCGATGGCGTCGAACTTGCCGGCCTTGAGCGCCGGGATCAGACCGTCGAAGTCATTGCTGACCCATACGCACTTGAGTTTGAGCTCGGCGCAGATGGCATTGCCCAGGTCGACGCCGAAACCCTGCACGCCGCCATCGGCGGTGGTCGATTCGAACGGCGGGTAGCTAGGGTTGACGCCGAATCGCAGTTCTTTCCATTCCTTGGCGCTGACACCGGTCGCGCACAACGCCAACGCCAGTGCAGGCAAAGCCAGCCATTTATTGTTCATCTTCAGAGTCCCGGATTATTTGGATTTATCGCGGCCGGCGCAGGCGCCGAGCCACACTTTTCGACAGGGGCAGAGAGTTATTGCGAGGTCCATCGCAGGGGTGTCTTATTGTTGTTTTCGACCGGCAAGGACCGGTCGTCGAACAGGCCATCCGTCCTCAGCCACCCCGCGGGTGCGCTGTAACGGACCGCCAGAATGCCAACTGCCGGGGCCGGCCAGGTGTCGTAAGGCCCCACCCAGACAGCCGAACCATGCTGAACACAACCGTCTGACAGCCGATTCTGTCGTCAGGGCTCAGGATTGGGCTTGTCAATCAAGAATGCGTCGCTTTTTGTACCCGGCGAAGCGGACGTCGGTTCGTTGGGTTGCCGACTTACCCATAAGGTAAAAATGCACAGGCAACCTGCAGTTATCCCGGTTGTACTTGGCAAATTTGCACTGTTACGATCCGCCATCGCTCGCGCGCGAGCGTCCTATAAAGAACAATAAAAGCAGGGAGTTAGTGATGACTGCTCAGGTTTCATCCCAGGCGACACGGGACGTCGACAGCACAAGCAATGAAGTGCTGGCCGAAGTCCGTAACCATATCGGCCACCTGACCCTCAACCGCCCCGCCGGTCTCAACGCCATCACCTTGCAGATGGTGCGCACCTTGCAGCAGCAACTCGATGCCTGGGCCCAAGACCCGCAGGTGCACGCGGTGGTCTTGCGCGGCGCCGGGGAAAAAGCCTTTTGCGCCGGTGGCGATATCCGCTCGCTGTACGACAGCTTCAAGAACGGCCAGACCCTGCACCAAGACTTCTTCGTCGAGGAATACGCCCTGGACCTGGCGATCCACCATTACCGCAAGCCGGTGCTGGCGCTGATGGACGGCTTTGTCCTCGGCGGCGGCATGGGCCTGGTGCAAGGCGCGGACCTGCGAGTGGTCACCGAACGCAGCCGCCTGGCGATGCCGGAAGTGGCCATCGGCTACTTCCCCGATGTCGGCGGCAGTTACTTCCTGCCGCGCATTTGCGGGGAACTGGGCCTGTACCTGGGCGTGAGCGGCGTGCAGATTCGCGCCGCCGATGCCCTGTACTGCGGGCTCGCCGACTGGCACCTGGAAAGCGAGCGGCTGAGCCTGCTGGACCAGCGACTCGACCAGCTGCAATGGAGCGATACACCGCTCAAGGACCTGCAAGGGGTGCTGGCCAAACTCGGCGTGCAGCAACTGCCGGATGCGCCACTGGCCGCCCTGCGCCCGGCCATCGACCATTACTTCGCCCTGCCCGACCTGCCGAGTATCGTCCAGCAATTGCGCGAGGTGAGCCTCGGCGACAGCCGCGAATGGGCCCACGCCACCGCCGACCTGCTGGAAAGCCGCTCGCCCCTGGCCATGGCCGTGACCCTGGAGATGCTGCGCCGCGGACGCCACCTGAGTCTGGAACGCTGTTTCGCCCTGGAGCTGCACCTGGACCGGCAATGGTTCGAGCGCGGCGACCTGATCGAAGGCGTGCGCGCCTTGCTGATCGACAAAGACAAGACGCCGCGCTGGAACCCTCCGACCCTGCAGGCGCTCGACGCCGGGCACGTGGCGAGTTTCTTCAGCGGCTTCGACACCAGCGGGAGCTGAGCCATGCACGACATTGAACTGACCGAAGAACAAGTGATGATCCGCGACATGGCCCGGGATTTTGCCCGCGGTGAAATCGCCCCCCACGCCCAGGCCTGGGAAAAAGCCGGCTGGATCGACGACGCCCTGGTGGCGAAGATGGGCGAACTGGGCCTGCTGGGCATGGTGGTGCCCGAAGAATGGGGCGGCACCTACGTCGACTACGTGGCCTACGCCCTGGCAGTCGAAGAAATCTCCGCCGGCGACGGCGCCACCGGCGCGCTGATGAGCATCCACAACTCGGTGGGCTGCGGGCCAATCCTCAATTACGGCAGCGAAGCGCAAAAGCAGACCTGGCTCGCGCAACTGGCCAGTGGCCAGAGCATTGGCTGCTTTTGCCTGACCGAACCCCAGGCCGGCTCCGAAGCGCACAACCTGCGCACCCGCGCCCAATTGCTCGACGGCCAGTGGGTGATCAACGGCGCCAAACAGTTCGTCAGCAATGGCAAGCGCGCCAAGCTGGCCATCGTGTTTGCGGTGACCGACCCCGAACTGGGCAAGAAAGGCCTGTCGGCTTTCCTGGTGCCCACCGACACCCCGGGTTTTATCGTCGACCGCACCGAACACAAGATGGGCATCCGCGCCTCCGACACCTGCGCCGTGACCCTCAACAACTGCACCATTCCCGAAGCCAACCTGCTGGGCGAACGGGGCAAGGGCCTGGCCATTGCCCTGTCCAACCTTGAAGGCGGGCGCATCGGCATCGCCGCACAGGCCCTGGGCATCGCCCGCGCCGCCTTTGAAGCCGCCCTGGCCTACTCCCGCGACCGGGTGCAGTTCGACAAGCCGATCATCGAGCATCAGAGCATCGCCAATATGCTGGCCGACATGCAGACCCGCCTCAACGCGGCACGCCTGTTGATCCTGCACGCCGCGCGTTTGCGCAGCGCCGGCAAACCGTGCCTGTCGGAAGCCTCTCAAGCCAAACTGTTCGCCTCGGAAATAGCCGAAAAAGTCTGCTCCTCGGCGATGCAGATCCATGGCGGCTACGGCTACCTGGAGGATTACCCGGTAGAACGCTACTACCGCGACGCGCGGATCACCCAGATCTACGAAGGCTCGAGCGAGATTCAGCGCATGCTGATTGCCCGGGAGTTGAAGCACTACCCGCTGTAACCGGTCATACCCGAAGCAAAAAAATCGCAGCCACGGCTGCGATTTTTCATGGGGGCCAGTATCCATCCAGCGCTCAAAGGCCTTCAGTCAAGCATTCACGGGCCAAGTGCCACGGCCTGACACGGTCAGCGCCATTGGCGCGACAGCGGTGACCTCTCTCCTTGACGAAGCGATATCACCCCAAGGTCTTGGGCGAGCGTGAAGTGGCAATGACCGCCCCCGTGATGATCAACACCGCGGGGATGATCAGAATCGGTTTGGCGTCGCTTTGCCCCACGGCGATCAGCAGCAGCGTGGAGAACAATGGCGCCAGGTAAGACAAAGCGCCCAGCATCGCCAGGTTGCCGTGCTTGGTGGCGTGATCCCAGGCAAAAAAAGCCAAGCCCACCGGGCCCAGCCCCAGGGCAATAATGGCCGCCCATTGGCTGGCATCTGGCTTGACCGTGGTTTCGAAGGCCAGGTGGCAGAGCAACCCGGCGAGCGCAACCACGCCGCAGAGACCACCGACGATGCTGCTCGGGACATCGCTGAAACGTCGGTTGACGACCGAATAAATCGACCAGACCCAGGCGCAGGCAAAGGCCGCGGCATAGCCGATAACCGGCATCACCACGCTTTCACTGTGGGCGCGCTGCTGCATGATGAAGGCTGTTCCCCCAAGGCCAAGCAATGCACCCAGCAGTTGGCGCTTGCGCAGGGATTCGCCGCTTGAAAAGCTCGACAGCAAGACGATCAGAAGCGGCCACAGGTAGGCAATAAGGCTCGCTTCAGCGGCGGGAGCGACCTTCAGGGCAAAGAAATACAACGCATGATAGACGAAAATGCCGGCAAACCCCGTTGCCCACACATACCAAGGCTGGCGCCAACTGCGAAATCCTCCCGCACCGCGCAAGCCGAGCATGCACAGGCTGGCCAAGAACGCGACGGCGAAGCTTGATGCCAGCAACTGAAACGGCGGGATCCCTACGGTCAAGGTGGTCAGTAGCGCCAGGCACGCCCATAGAAACACCGCAATCACCCCAATCAACGTGGCACCTGCGGCCCCCTTGGCGATGGCGATGGATGGATTGGAAGTGTTCATGCAAGCCCCATCTGTGGATGATCCTCATCAGGGGACAATAGAAAAGTGGCTGGGCTTGGTCTTGATAGAGGCTGCCAAAAAATTGTTCTGGGCTGCCGTTTTCAGTGCTCGCGCGCTTGTTTACGCAGCGCGGCGGGGGTCAGGTTGCGGGCTTTTTTCAGGGCGTGGGTCAGCGCACTCTGGTCGGCATAACCTGCGCGATGCGCAATATCAATGATCGACAACGAGGTTTGGCGCAGCAGGTCGATGGCCAGGTTCAGGCGCAGCGTCGCGATATGGGCAAACGGGGTTCTCTTCAGGTGCTGGCCGAACAGGACATAGAGGCGCCGTTCGCTGGTGCCCGCATTTCGGGCGATGTCATGCACCGTCATGGGGGTACTCAGATGCCGCTCAATGTAGTCCAGCGCCCTGGCGAGGATGAATTGCCCGGGATCATTCGGCGAAACATCGGGCTGCAACAAGGAGCACAGCAGCAAGCGGCTCCATGGCTCGACCATCGCCGGCGAACTGATCAACCGTGACCCGTTTCTGCTCGCGTAATCGAGCAAATGCCGGATATCGGGCCGGACTGCAAAAAAGCGTTTGCCATTGAGTGGGTCAAGTAATGGTGCGACGCTTGCTGGCCCTTGAGCATCCTGGGTCAGCACGTCCAGTACGAGGAAGCGGTTAGAGTGGTTGGCCAGGAAGGTATGCCGGGCACCTGCGGCGATCACCACGCCCTGGCTCGCATCGACCTTGCCGCCTCGTCCGTCGACCTCGATCTCCATCGAGCCGGACTGGGGCAGGACTATTTGATGAAAATCATGTTCGTGAAGCTCCACCTGACCGGAATAGGAGCGCACGGCCAGAGAGAACGATTGGGCGGCGGTAGCACTCATCCATGACTCTCCTGGTGTTTGCGCCTGAAGGCCTTCAGCGCTCCACTGTCTAGCCACCAACGCTCAAGCCGGGAGCCCGTCGGCCCCCGGCTCGATTGGTGGCGGTCGGTTACTGGTCCTTGAACTCAGGCGTGCGTTTGGCAATAAACGCCGCCATGCCTTCCTTCTGGTCCTGGGTGGCGAAAGCCGCGTGGAACACCCGGCGCTCGAAGCGTACGCCTTCGGAGAGGCTGACTTCAAAGGCGCGGTTGACGCTTTCCTTGATCATCATGCTGATGGGCACGGACTTGCCGGCGATCAGGGTGGCGACTTTCAGGGCTTCGTCCAGCAGCTCATCGGCAGGCACGATGCGCGCGACAATGCCGCAACGCTCGGCTTCCACGGCGTCGATAAAGCGCCCGGTCAGGCACATTTCCATGGCCTTGGCTTTGCCCACGGCGCGGGTCAGGCGTTGGGTGCCGCCCATGCCCGGCAGCACCCCAAGGTTGATTTCCGGCTGGCCGAACTTGGCGTTGTCGCCGGCCAGGATAAAGTCGCACATCAGTGCCAGCTCACAGCCGCCGCCCAGGGCGAAGCCGTTGACCGCGGCGATGATCGGCTTGCGCCGGTTGGCCACGCGGTCGCTGTCGCTGAACAGGTCGTCGAGGTAGATCTGCGGGTAGGTCAGCTCGGCCATTTCTTTGATGTCGGCGCCGGCGGCAAAGGCTTTTTTCGAGCCGGTGAGCACGATGCAGCCGATCTCCGGGTTGGCCTCCAGGCTGTCCAGGGCCTGGTTCAGTTCGCTGACGATCTGCGCGTTGAGTGCGTTCAGCGCCTGCGGACGGTTGAGGGTAATCAGGCCGACGCGGCCCTGGATGTCCAGCAGAATCGTTTCGTAACTCATGAAGCAGCTCCTTCTCAAAGATTGCGCGAAATGACCATGCGCTGAATATCGCTGGTGCCTTCGTAGATCTGGCAAACCCGCACGTCGCGGTAGATGCGCTCCAGCGGAAAGTCGCTCAGGTAACCGTAACCGCCCAGGGTTTGCAATGCCGAGGAACAGACTTTCTCGGCCATTTCCGACGCGAACAGCTTGGCCATTGAAGCCTCGACCAGTGCCGGCTTGCCACTGTCACGCAGGGCGGCGGCGTAATGCACCATCTGCCGCGCAACGGCGATCTGGGTCGCCATGTCCGCCAGGCGGAAAGCCACTGCCTGGTGCTCGATGATCGGTTTGCCGAAGCTGTCCCGCTCGCGGGCGTAATCCCGGGCCGCTTCAAAGGCAGCGCGGGCCATGCCCACCGCTTGCGAGGCAATGCCCACGCGCCCGCCTTCGAGGTTGGCCAGGGCAATGCGGTATCCCTCGCCCTCCTCGCCCAAGCGGTTGGCCACCGGCACCTTCACGTCTTCAAACAGAATCTGACAGGTGTCGGAAGCATGCTGGCCGAGTTTGTCCTCGACCCGCGCCACCTGATAGCCCGGGGAGTCGGTGGGCACGATAAAGGCGCTGATCCCGCGCTTGCCCGCCGTCGGGTCGGTGACCGCGAACACAATCACCACCCCGGCGTTCTGCCCCGAGGTGATGAACTGCTTGCAGCCGTTGAGCACGTAGTGATCGCCCTCCCGCCGGGCCCGGGTTTTCAGGCTGCTGGCATCGGAGCCGGCCTGGGGTTCGGTCAGAGCGAAAGCGCCGAGCATGGCGCCGCTGGCCAGGGGCTTGAGAAACCGCTCCTTCTGCTCATCGTTGCCAAATTTGAGGATCGGCACGCAACCCACCGAGTTGTGTACGCTCATGATGGTCGAGCAGGCTCCGTCGCCGGCGGCGATTTCTTCCAGGGCCATGGCGTAGGCCAGGTAGCCGGTGTCGCAACCTCCCCATTGCTCGGGCACCAGCATGCCGAAAAAGCCCAGCTCAGCCATCTCGCCGATGGCCTCCTTGGGGAAGCGGTGTTCGCGATCCCACTCGGCGGCGAACGGTTTCAGCCGTTCCTGGGCAAATTGCCGGGCCGCTTCGCTGATCTGCAGTTGTTCGTCATTGGGCAACATGGCACTTCCTCAATACAGGCATTCAACGGCCATGGCCGTGGCTTCACCGCCACCGATGCAGATGGCCGCCACCCCGTGCTTCAGGTTTTTCTGGCGCAGGGCCGACAGCAGGGTCACCAGGATCCGCGCCCCCGAGGCACCGATCGGGTGGCCCAGGGCGCAAGCGCCGCCGTGCACGTTGACCTTGTCGTGGGGGATTTCCAGCATGTTCATGGTCACCAGGCTGACCACGGCAAAGGCTTCGTTGATTTCAAACAGGTCGACCTGATCCAGGGACCAGCCGGTTTTCTGCATCAACTTCTTGATCGCGCCCACCGGTGCCACCGGGAACAGCCCCGGAGTGTCGGCAAACGCCGCGTGACCGTGGATCAGCGCCAATGGCTTGAGCCCGAGTTGTTGCGCCTGTGAGCGACGCATCAGCACCAACGCCGCCGCACCGTCGGAGATCGAACTGGAGTTGGCGGCGGTGACCGTGCCACCGTCGCGGAACGCCGGTTTCAGCGAAGCGATCTTGTCCAGCTTGGCCTTGGGCGGCTGTTCGTCGTTGCTGATCAGCACCTGCTCTTTGCCGACGGTGACACTCAGCGGCACGATCTCGGCCTGGAAACTGCCGTCCTTGATCGCCTGTTGCGCGCGGGTGGTCGAGGCAATGGCGAAGGCGTCCTGGGCTTCACGGCTGAAGCCATGCTCCTGGGCGCAGTCTTCGGCAAAGGTGCCCATCAGCCGGCCTTTGTCGTAGGCGTCTTCCAGGCCATCGAGGAACATATGGTCGAGTACCCGGCCATGGCCCATGCGGTAGCCGCTGCGGGCGCGGTCCAGCAGGTACGGCGCGTTGGACATGCTTTCCATGCCCCCGGCCACCACTACCTCGGCGCTGCCGGCCAGAAGCATGTCGTGGGCCAGGATCGCGGCCTCCATGCCCGAACCGCACATTTTGTTCAGGGTGGTGCAGCGTGTGGCTTTATCCAGGCCCGCGCCCAGGGCGGCCTGGCGGGCCGGAGCCTGGCCGAGGCCGGCCGGCAACACGCAGCCGAACAGCACTTGGTCCACCGCGTCGCTGGCCACGCCAGCGCGCTCCACGGCTGCGCGGATGGCCGCGGCGCCCAGTTGCGGCGCCGTCAGGCCCTTGAGTTCACCTTGAAAGCCGCCCATGGGGGTGCGGACGGCGCTGACAATAACAATGGGATCCTGAGAGGTGTTCATGGGGCAATCTCCTGCTTATTTGGCGGCCATGCGCAAGGCACCGTCGAGACGGATCACCTCGCCGTTGAGCATGCTGTTTTCAATGATATGCCGGGCCAGCGCCGCGTATTCGGCGGGTTTGCCCAGGCGTGGCGGGAATGGCACGCCAGCCGCCAGGCCGGCGCGTACTTCATCGCTCATGCCGGCCATCATCGGGGTTTCGAAAATACCGGGAGCAATGGTCATCACCCGAATGCCAAAGCGCGCCAACTCGCGGGCGGCGGGCAAGGTCAGGCTGGCGATTGCGCCCTTGGATGCAGCGTAGGCCGCCTGGCCGATCTGGCCGTCAAAGGCCGCGACCGAGGCGGTATTGATGATCACCCCGCGCTCGCCATCGGCATTGGCTTCGCTTTCAGCGATGGCGGCTGCGGCCAGGCGCAGCAGGTTGAAGCTGCCGATCAGGTTGACGTTGATCACCTGGCTGAAACTGGCCAGGGCATGGGGCCCCTGTTTGCCAAGGATCTTCTCGCCGCGCACGATGCCGGCGCAGTTGATCAGGCCGTGCAGCGCGCCAAAGGCTTTGACAGTCGCCTGCACCGCCGCTTCGGCAGCGGCCTCCTGGCTGATGTCGGCCACCACGCTGTGGCAGCCGAGCTTCTGTGCCTGGGCCGCCACGGCCTCGGCGTTGAGGTCCACCAGCATCACCTTGGCACCCGCGGCCACCAGCATCTCGGCGCTGGCGGCGCCAAGGCCGGAAGCACCGCCACTGACGAGAAAAACCTTGTTTTCGATCTGCATCATTAGTTCCTTGGGTTCAAGCTTGAGCGTTGTGCGCCGCGGCCTCTTGAGCCTTGGCGATCTCCTGGTTGCGCAAGATAAAGCGCTGCAACTTGCCACTTGGGGTTTTCGGCAATTCGCTGACAAATTCGATTTCACGGGGGTAAGAGTGGGCGGCCAGGCGCTTGCGCACATGCTGGCGCAGCTCCTCGGCCAGCTCCGGCGCGGCGCGGTACTGGGCGCTGAGCACGACAAAGGCCTTGACCAGTTCGGTGCGCTCCGGGTCCGGCTTGCCCACCACCGCGGCTTCGATCACCGCCGGGTGTTCGATCAGCGCGCTTTCGACGTCGAACGGGCCGACCCGATAGCCGGAGGTGGTGATCACGTCATCACTGCGCCCGACAAAGCTGATGCTGCCGTCTGGATTGAGCTCAACGGTGTCGCCGCTCAGGTAATAGTTGCCGACGAAGGCCTTGGTCGGCGCGCCCTGGTAGCCGGCGAACCAGCACATCGGCGACTGCGTGCGGTCGACGGCGAGAATCCCCGGCTGGCCGACGCCCAGTTCCTGGTAATCGTCGTCCAGCACCACGATCCGGTGCCCCGGCGAGGCAAAACCAGCGGCGCCGACATGCACCGGGTGGTCCAGGCCGTGGTGGTTGCACAGCACCATGCCCAGCTCGGTCTGGCCGTAATGGTCGTGGATCACCACCCCCAGGTTGTCGCCAAACCAGCGGATCACTTCCGGGTTCAGCGGTTCGCCGGCGCTGCTGACAATGCGCAGCTTGCCCTTGATCGAACGGGCGAACTCGTCGCCACCGGCAATCAGCAGGCGGTAAGCCGTGGGGGAACCGGTGAGGTTGCTGATGCCGTACTTGTTGATCACCCGGCAGGTGCTTTCGAGAGTGAACGGGCCATCGTAGAAGGTGATCGGGTGACCCAGGCCCAGGGGCCCGGTGACGCCGAAATAGATGCCATAGGCCCAGCCCGGGTCGGCGACGTTCCAGAAGGCGTCTTCGGGGCGTAGGTCCACCGCATCACGGGTGTAGTTCTGGAACGCGACGATGGCCTTGAGCGGCACTTCCAGGGCTTTCGACGGGCCGGTGGTGCCCGAGGTGAACATCAGCAGGAACGGGTCCTCGCCGGTCATCATCACGGGCTCATGCTGGGCCGGGTAATTGGCCAGCTCGGCCCAGAAACTGAAATCGCCGCGCACAATGCCCTGGCCCTTGGCCCCGCCGACGGTGGCGATGGTCGGGCAGCCCGCGACGTCTGCAAGCTTGGGCCGGTTGACCGCGTCGGTCACTACCAGGGCGGCGCCGGAGCTGCTCAGGCGATGTTCGATGGCCTTGGGGCCGAAGGCGGTAAACAGCGGCTGATAGACCGCGCCGATGCGCCAGGTGGCGAGCACTGTAATCAGCAACTCGACGTTGCGCGGCAACAGGCCGGCGACCTTGTCGCCCTTGCCCACACCCTGGGCAACCAGAAAGTTGGCGAAACGCGCGGCCTTGTCTTGCAGTTCGCTGAAGGTGTAGGTCGCGCTACTGCCGTCGCGGCCCTCCCAGAACAGGGCGATGCGGCCCGGCAAGGCATGCCGGTCACAGCATTCGATACAGGCGTTGAGTGCCGACAGATTGCCCGCCAGGGCAGCGTCGACGGTGTGCTGGTAGTTGAACTGTGTTGTGGCAGACAAGTAATCGCGCATCGCCAGAATCCCTCGCTGTTCTTATTAGGATGGGAACACCATAAAAAGCGAGGAAATACTGGCGCTGCAGGCCTGGCGCGGCAATGGTCAAAGCTATCAAGTTGTGTGACTGGTTTGGCCAAGGCGGCGACCCTGGCGACCCCAGGGTGCGGCTCAGGCCAGGGTCGGTGAATTCTCCAGCAGGGTCTGGGTGTAGGCCGCCTGGGGCCGGTCAAGCACCTCGTCTACCCGCCCCTGCTCCACCACCCGCCCGAGCTTGAGCACCAACACCCGGTCGGCAATGGCCCGCACCACCCCCAGGTCGTGGGTGACAAACAGCAGGGTCAGACCCTGGGCCTGCAACTGGCGCAACAGGGCGAGGATCGAGGCCTGCACCGAGACGTCCAGGGCTGAGGTGATTTCATCGCAGATCAGCAGCTTCGGCTCGCAGATCAGGGCCCGGGCAATGGCCACCCGTTGCCGCTCGCCACCGGACAGGCTGTGGGGATACAGATCGGCCACCGAGGCCGGCAACGACACACGCTTGAGCACCGCCTCGACCCGTTCCCGGGCTGGCGCGCCCTTGATGCCGAAGAAGTGCTGCAAGGGCGCGCTCAGGGTCTGGTACACACTTTGCCGCGGGTTCAGCGCGCGGTACGGGTTCTGGAAGATGTACTGGATCTGGTGCCGCAACCCGGCAGCCCGCTGGCGCGCCGCCAGTTTCAGCGGTTGCCCGGCATACAGCAGCTCGCCCTCGGCGTTTTCCCCAAGTCCGGCCACCGCCCGCGCCAGGCTGGTTTTGCCCGAACCGGATTCGCCCACCAGGGCCAGGCACTCCCCGGGCAGCAGGCGCAGCGAAACGTCGAACAGCACCTGGCGATCGTAGGCCAGGTTCAGGCCGTTGATCTCCAGCAACGCTGGGCGCGGCGCCACATCATCGATGGCCAGCAGCGGCACCTGGGGTGTCAGTTGCACGCCCTGCACATAGGGCTCGACGCAGGCCACCTGCTGCTGCGCCCGTAACTCGCGCAGTGTCGGCTCGGCCGCGCTGCACTCAGCGCGCCGCCGTGAGCACCGGGGTGCGAAGGCGCAACCGCCGGGCCGCTGCCCAGGCGCCGGGGCATGCCCGGGAATCGGCAGCAGATCGCGGCGCTGGGCAACATCCGGAATCGCCGCCAGCAACCCCCGGGTGTAAGGGTGCGCGGGCCGGCTAAACAAGGCCTCGCGGCTGGCGATTTCCACCAGGCGACCGGCGTACATCACCATCACCCGGTCCACCAAGTCCTTGATCACCGCCAGGTCGTGGGACACGTACACCGCCGCCACCCCCAGGCTTTTGCACAGCCGGCGCAGGGTGGCGAGGATATGGGCCTGAGTGGTCACGTCCAGGGCCGTGGTCGGCTCATCCAGCACAATCAGCCGTGGCCGCAGGACAAACGCCAGGGCCAGCATCACCCGCTGCTGCTGGCCGCCGGACAGTTGATGGGGAAAACGCCGCAGAAACTCCGGGTCATCCGGCAGGCCGACATCGCGCAGGGTCTCGACGATCCGCTGTTGTTGGGCCGCGCGGTTCAGGCGCACCTGGTGCACGGCCAGGGTTTCGCGCAGCAGGCCACCGATGCGCAGCGCCGGATTGAGCGCGGTGGCCGGGTCCTGGGCGACGTAGCCGATCAGGCTGCCCCGGGCCTGGCGCAGCGCCTCGCCCTGCAGCTCCAGCAGCGCCTGCCCGGCCACTTCAACCCGCCCGCTGACAATCCGCGCGTCGCGTCGGGCATGGGCCAGCAAGGCGGTGGCCAGGGTGGTCTTGCCCGACCCCGACTCCCCGACCAGCCCGACAATTTCCCCGGCATCGAGGCTGAAGGACACCCCCGACAGCACGTCCACCTGGTCGCGCAATTCGACCCGTAATTGAGTGACTTGCAACACTCGGGTGCTGACTGGGCTGCGCGGCGTCTCGATCCCGGCGATGGCGTTCATGGTTGTTTGTCTCCGATCCGTGAGCTGCTGCGGCCGATGCCTTCGGCGAGGATATTGGTGCCATAGGCGAAGACCCCGATCAGCACCGCAGGCGCCAGCACCGCCCAGGGCTGGACCAGCAGCCCGGCCTGGTTTTCATTGATCATCAAGCCCCAGTCGGCGGTGGGCGGGGCCACGCCGTAGCCGAGGAAACTCAAGCCCGAGAGCATGCCCACGCCCCAGGTCAGCATGTTGCCGAAGTGCACCAGCAGCGGCGTGAGGATGTTGGGCAGGATCTCGCGCAGCAGAATCCGCCGCCGCGAATAGCCCATCATCTGCGCCGCCTCGACAAACTCCTGGCCGGCCACCGCCACCGCGCTGCCCCGGGCCAAGCGAATCACCCCGGGGGTGAAGGCGATGGCCACCGTGAGCACGATCAGCCAGGGCGCGCGGCCCAGCATCGAGACAATCAGCAGCACCAGAATCAGGTCCGGAAACGCCAGGGACACATCCGCCAGCCACGTGATCAACTGGTCCAGGCGCCGCCGTGAAAAACCGGCCAGCAGGCCCAGGGCACTGCCCACCAGCAACGCGATGGCCGCCGCTGCCACCGACATCCAGAGCACCGACAGGCCGCCACTGAGCAGCCGCGACAGCACGTCATGCCCCAAAAAGTCATAACCCAGGGGCGCCGCGGCAGACGGCGCGCCGTACACCTGGCCGAGCATGTCGGTCGGCGCATGGGGCGCGAGCCACGGGCCGAACAAGGCCAGGGCCACCAGCAACAGGGTGATCAGTGCGCCCTTGCGGGTCTGTGGTTCGGCCAGCCAGCGTTGCCAGCGGGCACTCGATACGTCAGTCATGCATCACCTCTCAAGGCGCTTTGGAAGGCGAACGCCGCCACCAGGGCTGAATGCCCCGGCGATTGCGGCGAATCATGGTCACCCGGCGCGCGGTGCGCAGTTTCGGGGTCAGCAATACGGTCAGCAGGTCGGCCAGCAGGTTGATCAGCACCACGCCGAGGGTGATCAACAGCACGATGGCCTGGATCATCGGCAGGTCGCGCATCTGGATCGCCGAGTTGAGGGAGGTGCCGATCCCCGGATAACTGAAAATCACCTCGGCCAGCAACGCACCGCCAATCAGCGTGCGCAGGGTCAGGGCCACGCCCTGGATGGCCGGGATCAGGGCATTGGGCAAGGTGTGGCGCCAGACGATGCGCCACTCGGGAATGCCCCGCAGCCGCGCGGCAACCACGTAGTCCGACTCCAGGGCCTCGATCATCGAGGCGCGCACCATGCGTGTCAGGTACGGCAGTGCGGACAGGCTGAGGGCCAGCACCGGCAACACCAGGAACTGCAATTGGCGCAGCAGGGATTTGTCCGGGTCGAGGATCGATACCGCCGGCAGCAGGTCCATGTGCGGCATGGAAAACAGCAGCACCAGGCCGATGGCCAGGAGAAACCCCGGGGTGGCCTTGAGAAAGATCAGCAGCGACAGGCTCCAGCGATCGACCCGGCTGTCCCGGCGCAAGGCCAGGGACACCCCCAACAGCAACGCCACCGGCACCACCAGGGCGATGACCCCGGCGAGCAAGGCCAGGGTGTAGCCGAAACGCCCGAACAGTATGTCCGCCACCGGCGCATTGGAGTCCAGGGACACCCCCAGTTCGCCACTCAGGGCCGAGCCCAGCCAGCGCAGGTACTGCTCCAGGATGGGCCGGTCCAGGCCCAGTTGGCGTTGCAGGGTCAGGATGCTCTCCAGGGGCGCATCGGGGCCCAGGATCACCCGCGCCGGGTCCGAGGGCAGCGCCTGGGTGGCAATAAACACCACCAGGCTGATGACCCAGGCGGTCAGCAGGCCATAGCCCAGGCGCCCGATAAACCAGGCCAGCCAGGCTGGGGTGCGTGGGGGGCTGCAGGAAGGATTGGCAACCGTCGGCTCAGGCATGGTTCAACCACAATTCGTCGAAGCGCCAGGAGGCGAAGGTGGTCTGTTCCGGCTGCAAGCCACCGACCCGGGTCGAGGCCGCGTCCAGTACATCATTGAAGCCCCAGATCAGCAGGCCGCCGCGCTGGTGCTGAATGCCTTGCGCCTCGTGCACCAGTTGCTTGCGCAGTTCCAGGTCGGGCTGGGCCAGGGCTTGCTGATAGATCGCGGTAAAGCGCGGGTCGTGGAAATTGCTGCGGTTGGAGATGGCCTGGGGCGCATCGTTGTGCAGCGCCGACGCGAGAAAACCTCGGGCCGGCGTGGCGCCGGGAGACAGCTGCCAGTTCTCGCGCTGCGGACCGTTGAACACCGAGCCGTCAACCTGGGTCACCTTGATCTCGACGCCGGCCTTTTTGGCCTGTTGGGCGAACACCAGCGCGGCATTGACCCCGGGCCCCGGGGTGGTCGTCAGCTCGACCCGCAACCCGTCCTGTCCGGCCTGGCGCAGCAGGGAGCGCGCCTGATCCAGGTCATGGGGGCGCTGGGCGATGGCGTGGTTATAGGTCGGGTCGTGGGGGGAGTACAGGTCGTTGGCAATTCGGCCGAAACCGTTGAGGCCACGGTCCACCAGCTCCTGGCGGTCGGCCAGCAGGCGGAATGCCTGGCGCACCCGCTCATCCTGAAACGGCGCCTTGGCCAGGTTCAGGTTGAAGCCGGTGAATGAGGTACTGGGCGAAACGTAGAGCCTGAGCCGGGTATCGGCCTTGAGCAGCGCGCTGTGCTCGGCCTGGACCCCGCTGGCGACATCGATTTGCCCGGCGCGCAGGGCGGCGGCGCGGGACACCTGGTCCTTGAATTCGATGATCTCCAGTTCATCGGCATAGGGCTGGCCGGGCTTGTAGTAGTTCTCAAAGCGGCTGTAGAGCGAGCGCTGGCCCGGGATAAAACTCTTGAGTTTGTAAGGCCCTGCACCCACCGGGTTGGTCACCGGGTCATAGTCGGTGGGCACGATGCCGCCGAAGCTGATCAGGGTCTCATCCAGGGGGAAGAAGCTCTGGCCCTGTTTGAAGCGGATTTCAATGGTGCGCTCATCCAGCTTGCGCAGGGCCGTGCGGTCGATGGCACCCACCAGCCCGGCAAAGGGTGAGGCGAGTTTCGGGTCGGTCAGGCGAAAAATCGAAAACAGCATGTCATCGGCGCCAATGCTCTTGCCATGGTGGAACTCCAGCCCCGGCTTGATACGGATGGTCCAGGCGCTGGCATCGGCATTGGGTTCGGCGAACTCGGCCAGGGCCAGGCGCGTACTGACGTCGCGGTTCCACTCCCAGAACTTGCTGTACAGCGCCCAGCCACGAATGATCCCGCCACCCACCGGTTTGTGCGCGTCGAGGTTGCCGGACTGGTCGCCATCGATAATGCCGATGCGCAACCGCCCGCCCTGGATCGGGGTGCTGCTGAGCAGCGCAGCGCCGTCGACGGGGGCTGCGCCGCCGTCACAACCGCTGAGCAAACTGCTGCCCAGCAACAGCCCGCCACCCACGGCCAGGCTGTTGCCGAGAAAGATCCGCCGCGAAAATGCCTCACTCATGGCCTTTCCCCTATACCGCTTCGACAGCGCTGGACCGGGCCTTGGCCACCGGGGTGACGCCCAGTCGCGGCACCTCGAAGCCGTGGTCCAGGTCCAGCAGCGGGAACAGCAGATCCGCCACCCGGTGCGCTTCATCGATCAACGGGAAACCCGAGAGGATAAAGGCCGACGTGCCCTGGGCCTCGTATTCGCGAATACGTTCGGCCACTTGCTCTGCGCTGCCCACCAGGTAAGTGCCGGCGGCCGGGCCGAGGATGTTGAAGCCGAACAGGCTCGGGCCAAGCCAGACGTTGGGGTAGATCTCCAGGTCCCGGGCCTTGGGCAGGCGCCCGGCGCGGATGGTCTCGACATTGCGTTGGGTCTGCGGGTCGTCGCTGTGGAAGCTGTCCAGGGTTTCACCGGGCGGCAATTGGCGCTCGATGGCGTTGCGCGCGGTTTGCAGCGAGGTGCGTTGCAGCAGTTTCTCGGCGTGGGCCCAGGCTTCTTCCTCGGTTTCGCGGACGATGATTTGCAGGCGGGTGCCAAAGGTCAGCTCACGGCCGATCTTGGCCGCTTCGGCGGCTACTTTGCGGAACTTGTCGCCGAGTGTGGGCGGGGTGTTGGCAAAACTCAGGTAGACATCGAGCAATTGCACCGAATGCGCCACGCCGGGGCCTGAGGTGCCGGCGCCCCACAGCGGGATGCCCGGTTTCTGCCGTGGCGGATGCCAGCCGCCCAGGGGATGGCTGGCAGCGCTTGGCGAACGCGCGGCGAGTTTGACGTAACGGCCGTCGTAGCCTGCGGTTTCACCGGCGTAGATGCTTTGGAAAGCGCGCCAGTATTCGAGGCTGAAGTCGTAGCGTTCGTCATGGGCATAGTGCACGCCCAGGGTCGCCAGGCCCGCGTCACTGCCGTTGACCACGTTGAACAACAGACGGCCGTTGGAGAACTGATCAAACGTCAGGGCCCACTTGGCCAACACCGCCGGCGATAGCTCGCCCGGGTGTTGCGCCACCAGAAAGCGCAGGCGCTGGGTGGCGTCGATCAGGGCCGCCGAGACCGCCAGGCTTTCATTGGGGCTGGAGCCGAGCAACGAACCGTAGTAGCCCAGCCGGTCACTGGCCACCGCCAGTTGCTTGAGGTGTTCGAAGTCGGTCTGCCAACGGCCTTCGGGTTCCCACGGATAGGGGCCGTCGGGGGTGGTGAGGTACCAGAGAATCTTTACCGCCATGGTCATGTTTCCTTGAAAGTGAGTGATGGGTCGCAAGACCAGCGCGGTCAGTTGCGGCGGTCGATGGCCGGCACCAGGCCCAGTTCGGTGGCGCGCTCGAACAGGCCGCTCATTTTCCATTGCTGGGTCAGCACCCCGGGGCCATAAGGGCGCGAGCCGCCGAGGGCATCGGCCAGCAGTTGCAGTTGCGCGCCCTCCTCCAGCAACAGGATGAATTCGGCGGTGGCGCGCAGGCCCTGCTTGCCCCACACGGTGGAGCCGCCGTTGGCTTCAAGAATCGCCAGGTTGAAGGGGTTTTCGGCGATCTTGTCGAGGATGAAGTCCACCTCAGGCTGGCGGCGATCGATGTACACCGGCAGTTCGCGGGCCAACTGGTAACGCTGCACCGGCACGTAATGGAACGGCAGGGTGCGGTGGGTTTGGGCCCAGGCGCCGAGGTACGGCGAGTGCACGTGGGACACGGTGGTCACGTCCGGGTGGGTCTGGAACAGCTTGGTGTAGCGCCCGAGGCCGCCCTTGCCCTTGCCGAAAATCACCTTGCCGGCAAAATCGGTGACCGTGGCTTGCAGTGGCTTACGGTAGTTCCATGGGCCGCCGTAGTTGACCGAGACCAGCAACTCCTGGCCCGGCACCCGTTCGATAAAACCGACGGTGCCGTTGGCGGTGATGGTGTTGGTTTCGCGGAACACGGTGAAGGCGTCTTCGGCGTCGATCAGCACCCGGTCGATAAAGCTCTGCAGTTCTTGGCTGATGGGTTGTTCATGGATAAGCACGGTCATGGCAGTTCTCCGACAAGGATTGAGATGAAGGCTGGGTTGAGGATCAGGCGCGGCGTTTGGCCAGCAGTTCATGGGCCGCTTGCAGCGGGCGCGGGTCGACCCAGTCGGCGATGGCGAAATCGCGTTCGAGGAAGCCGTGCAGGTACAGGAAGTCTTTTTGCACCTCGAGGAACTCCAGGCGCTGGGGCGACAGGTCCGGGGCCAGGGTGGTGTGGAAGGCCCCGCGATAGGCCTCGGCCACCCCGGCACTGCCGGCGCGGGTTTCCTCTTCGAGAATTGCGTGCAGCGCCTCACGGTTGTTGGCGGCCCAGTCGGCGGCATTCAGGGTTTGCGCGAGAAAGCGCACCACCAGCTCGAAATGGTTGTCCAGCAGGCTCTGGTGCACGGTGATTGGCCGTGGCGTGCCGTTGTTGATGCGGTAGCGCGGGTCGGCGATCAGGTCCAGGTCGATGCCCACCACCAACCCCAGGCGCCGCGCGGCATCGGCGGCCGAGGCGCCCTTGACGTACACCGCGTCGACTTCGCCGCGCACCAGGTAGTCCAGGCCTGACCATAGGCGCTGCAAACCTTCTTGAGGGTTGGCGGCCTGTTCCTGGTTCTGCAGCGCCACTTCCACCAGCTCGACGTCATCGAAACTCAGCCCGGCCAGGCTCAAGGCGCCTTTGTAACCGTGCAGGCTCATGGCCCGGGCGATGCTGCCCGGACGGCTGTCGCCCCAGGCCGGCAGGGCCAGGCGCTTGCCCTTCAAGTCCTGGGCGCTGCGGATTCCGGAGTCGGGCCGTACGAGGATGGTCTGCCACTCCTCGATCCAGGTCAGGCCGATCAGCCGGCTCGGCGAACCGGCGGCACGGGCGGCCAGGGCCGGGACGTTGCCGCCTTCGCGAAACAGCCCGGGCAACTGGTGATCGTAGTGGTGATGGCCCAACTGGCGGGCCTCCTGCAGGGTCGAGACCGGCAGGCCGTCGGCGGCGAATTCATCGCTGAGCCAGCCCAGCTTGTAGGCGATTCCGGAGGCCGTCGGTACCGGGCAGCGGGTGAACCAGATCTGCTCCAGGGCGGCCTGGGCAACGGGTTCGGCGAGTGTGGCGGCAAGCGTCATGGCGAGCTCCTGTGGCGGGTCAAGGCAGTCGCGGTGACTGCTGGCCAAGGTGGATGGCTTGCCAGGGCTATTGCAGCGCCCGTGCCAAGAGCGAAAAGCCCCGGTTTACGGGGTCTGCCGCCCTCCCCCTGAACACCGCGGGCTGCCGATTGCTGGCCTGCCAGCAGCATTGCGCGCTGACTGCTGCTGCCGGAGCAGCAGCCTGCCGAGCACTGCTGCTCCAGCAGCAGTCGACGCCTGGGCGGTGCCCTGCCCCCAGGCGAAAAGTCCCTTAGGCCGTGGCTTGCAGCGGTTTTTCGGGGTTTGAAAAACGCCCTGGCGCAGAACTTGCTCAAGGCTGTTCCACCCAGCCGCGCTGCACGGGCCCAGGCATTCGGCGCCTGCGGGGCGGCATCAGATTCCTTAACAGAGGTAGTGCAATGAGTACCGTCGAACCCAATCCCGCCACACAACCTTTGCAAGAACAGGCCCCCGTGCGCCTCCTGCACAGCGAAGCCGAGGCGATTGCCGTGGCCCGGGAGATTGCCCGGGAAATAGCCGAGATCGCCGCCGACAGCCAGGCCAACGACCAATTGCCACGACGCCAGGCCCAGCTGTTATCGGAAAGCGGCCTGACCGCCATCGGCGTGCCCAAGGCCTTTGGCGGCCTGGGTGCGTCGGTGCAGACCATCGTTGAAACCGTGCGCCTGATTTCCGTGGCCGACGGCGGTGTCGGCCAGTTGTTGCAGATCCATAACGTGATGCTGCGGGGGATCTTCAGTGGCTACCCGGACGAGGTGCGTGACCGGTTGATCAGCGACGTGCTGGCCGGCAAGCGCTTTGGCAACGCCCTCGCGGAAATCGGCGGCAAGAACAAGTTCGCGCTCAAGACCCGGGTCGAGCGCCGCGCGGACGGCAAGCTGATCCTCAATGGCAGCAAGTTCTACTCCACCGGCTCGTACCTGGCCGAGTGGATCTCCCTCACCGCCGCCAGCGAAGACGGCGGCGCCGGGGTGCTGCTCAACCGCAATACCCCGGGCCTGACCCTGGTCGACGACTGGGACGCCTTCGGTCAGAAAAACTCGGTCAGCGGCACGGTGCTTTTCGACAATATCGAGCTGGACGAGCGCTTCGTCTCCCAACGCAAGGGGCCGATGAAACGCACCGGCCTGACCTTCCCCCAGATCCTGCACGCGGCCATCGACACCGGGATCGCCGCCGGCGCCCTCGGCGCCGCGGTGGAGTACCTGAAGCACCATGCCCGGCCCTGGGTCGAGAGCGGTGTGGATTTCGCCAATGAAGAGCCACACATCATCAAGCAGATCGGCGAATACGCCGTGGCCCTGCGCGCTGCCGAATCCTTGTTGCGCGATGCCGCGCGGGTCTTCGACGAGCATGAACTGGACCCGGAAAACAAAGAGCTGCAAGACGAGCTGATTCTCTCAGTGGCCACCGCCCGTGCCCATTCCGACAGTGCCTCGCTGAAGATCTCCAGCGACATCTTCTCGCTGCTGGGCGCCAGTTCCTCCCTGAGCAAATGGAACCTCGATCGCTTCTGGCGCAACGCCCGGGTCCACACCACCCACGACCCGATCCGCTGGCGCCTGCACCACGTCGGTAACTACTACCTCAACGGCGTCGACCCTGGCGAATACACCGCCATCCTCAATGCCAAGGAAAAACAGGGCGCCACCCGCAGCTGACCTGCCGACTCTCTGTGACGCGGGATCAGGCCCGCGTCACGCCTGGCCACCGACTTCGCCCCCCTCCTTGCAACGAGCCTTTCATGATCGAAAAACACCCTCTTTTGCGCAGCCTGGCGATCTACCGGGAAATGCCCTGGCGCTTTGCCCTGGTGGCGGCGCTGTATATCGCGGTCAACCTGGGGCTGGTCTGGCAGCAATGGTTGATCGGCCATGCCGTGAACGACGTCAGCGCCGGGCGTGCGGTACAGCGCCAGGCCGATGGCAGCCTGGACGCCAGCCTCGGCTGGTACTGGCTGTGGCTGATGCTGGCGGTGGCCCTGGGCCGTGGCGTACTGCAATACGCCGCCAGCGTGCTGTCCCTGGTGCTCAGCCAGGAACTGCTAACCCGCCTGCGGGAGCGGATCCTGGCCCAGGTCCAGGGCCTGCACCTGGGTTATCACTGGCAGCACGGCATGGGCGAGATGATCACCCGCACCACCCGTGACGCCGATAAGGTGCGCGATGCCCTGATCAGCTTCTGGCGCCAGGTGGTGGAAACCCCGCTGGTGGTATTGGCCACGGTCGGCCTCCTGAGTTGGTACAACCCGTTGCTGGGGTTGGTGCCGCTGTTGCTGACGGTGTTCGGCCTGGGCATTTTTGTGTTGCAGACCGAGCGTCTGGTCAGCCTTGACCGTGCAGTGGGCGCCGCCTATGACCGGGTCAACCAGGACCTCAGCGAAGGCATCGGCGGGGTGCGGGTAATCAAGTCGTTCGGCCTCGAACACAGCCGCGTGCAGCGCTTCGCCGGCCAGGTGGCGCTGTTTGCCGGGCATGCGCGCCAGGCCCTGGCCTACTCCAGTTCGCGCATCCCCCTGCCCCAGGCGGTGGTTGCCCTGGGTCATGTCTGGATCCTGGTGTACGGCGCACACTTGGTGGCCGCCGGGCAACTGGGGATCGGCGAGCTGGTGACTTCGCTGCTGATCGCCACCACCCTGGTGTTTCGCATCGAAGGCATCGGCCGGGTGATGCAGACCTTCGCCGACGCCCGCGCAAGCGCCGAACGCATCTGGCAACTGCTGGACGAGCCGCCGGCCATCCGCAGCGGCAGCGCACGCCTGCCCGACAGCGCCCTGGGCCTGAAACTGGAACAGGTCAGCGTCAGCGCCCCCGGTGGCGGCCTGAACATCCTCGACGATTGCAGCCTGACCTTGCAGCCCGGGGAGATCGTGGCCCTGGTCGGCGCCACGGGCACCGGCAAGAGCCTGCTCGCCAGCCTGTTGCCGCGCCTCAGCGACATCAGCGCCGGTCGCCTGCTGCTGGGCTCCGACAGCGCCGGCTGGCACGACATCCGCCAGCTTGATCTGGGGCAGCTGCGCCGGCGAGTGCACGTGGTACCACAGGAAAGCTTTCTGTTTTCCGACACCCTGGCTGCCAACCTGCGCCTGTGCGCGCCCCAGGCCAGCGACGAGCAGTTGCGCCACGGCCTGCGCCTGGCTGCGGCCGAAGATGTGCTGGAACGCCTGCCCCAGGGCCTGGCCACGCCCCTGGGCGATCGCGGGGTGACCCTCTCCGGCGGCCAACGCCAACGGCTGAGCCTGGCCCGGGCCCTGCTCGGCACCCCGGACATGCTCTGTCTTGACGACGCCACCAGTGCTCTGGATGCCATCAGCGAGCGCCAGGTGCTGAACAACATCCGTCAGTTACGCCGCGACCAGGGGCGCGCCACCACCCTGCTGCTGATCTCCAGCAAGCTGTCGACCATTCTCCTGGCCGACCGGGTGCTGATGCTGCAACACGGAAAAATCGCCGCCAGCGGCACCCACGCCGAACTGCTGCGCAACAACCCGGACTACCGCGACCTGTTGGGGATCGACCATGGCTAATCCAATCGCCGGCAAGGCCCTGAGTGATATCGAAATCGAAGAGCTGCTGGCCAGGAAAGCCCTGGACCGCAGTATGTTCAGCCGGCTTTTGCCGTTACTGGGACCGATCCGGGGGCAGATCTTCAGTGTGATCGGCATCGAAGTGCTGCTGGTGCTCACGGTATTTCTGCGCCCGTGGTTCGTGCGCGAATTGCTCGACCGTGGGCTGGTGCTGCACGAGCAGCACTGGTTGCTGGATGAACGCCTGGTGCTGTGGCTCGGCCTGGGCCTGGCAGCCAGTTGGCTCGGGCGCTTCCTGCTGGCCGGGCTGTCGCAGTTTGTCGCTGGCAGTGCGGCGATCCGCGTGCTCAATGACCTGCGGGTGCGGGTGTTCGCCCATGTGCAGTCGCTGAGTGTCAGCTACTTCGACCGGACCAAGGCCGGGCGCATCATTTCCCGAGCCGACCGTGATGTCGACAGCCTCGAACCACTGCTGATCCAGGGCCCGCCGGAGCTGCTGGGCGCGCTGCTGCGCTGCGGCCTGGCCTCGGTGATGCTGTGGCGCATCGAGCCCAGGTTCTTTCTCAGCCTGGCCGCCACCGTGCCCTTGCTGGTGCTGGCGACCTGGAGTTTCAAGCGCATCTCCCAGCGCAACTGGGCCAAGGTCGCGGAAAACCGCAGCCGCTTTACCGCGCACTTGGTGGAAAGCGTCAGCGGTGCGCGCATGTTGCAACAGTGCGCCCAGGAAGCACCGAACCTGCGGCGCTACCGTGGCCTGCTGGACGACTTCAACCAGGCGCTGATTCGCGGCAGCCTGCGTTCCAGTTGGTTCGCTCCGTTTACCGCGCTGCTCAGCTCGGCGGGCATGGCCGTGCTGTTGCTGGTGGGCGGCTACGGCCTGGCGCAGGCGGATGTGACGGTGGGCCAGGTGGCGGAAAGTCTGTTCTACGTGTTCCTGTTTCTGGGGCCGTTGCAGGAACTGTCGGACCTGTTCGAACGCTACGCCACCGGGTCGGCCTCGGCCCAGCGGATCTTCCTGCTGCTCGACACCCAGCCGCAGATCAACGACATCCCGGAGCCACGCAACCTGGGCCGGGCCCGGGGCGCGGTGAGTTTCGAGCGGGTGCGTTTTGCCTACGACCCCAAGGCCAGTACCCCGGTGATCAATGACCTGGACCTGGACATCGCCGCCGGTGAAGTGCTGGCGATTGTCGGCCCCTCGGGCCATGGCAAAAGCACCCTGGTGCAGTTGCTGACGCGCTTTTACGAGGTCCAGTCGGGGGCGGTGAAGCTCGATGGCATCGACATTCGCGACCTGGCCCAGCATGAGCTGCGGCGCAGCGTTGGCGTGGTGTTGCAGGACAACGTGCTGTTCAGCGGCAGCATCCTCGACAACCTGCGCCTGGCCGCGCCCCATGCCGACGATGCCGCGCTGATTGCCGCAGCCCGGGAGCTGGGCGCCGATGAGGTGCTGGAGCGCCTGCCCCACCAGTACCAGAGCGAAGTCGGGCCACTGGGCAGCCACCTGAGCCATGGCCAGCGGCAACTGGTGTGCCTGGTGCGCGCCTACCTGGCGGACCCGGCGGTGCTGGTGCTGGACGAGGCCACCTCGGCGGTCGACATCCACACCGAGCGCCGCATCCAGCGCGCCTTTCGCCGTCTGTGCCAGGGCCGTACCGCGATCATCATCGCCCACCGCCTGGCGACCATCCGCGATGCCGACCGCATCGCCGTGATCCGCCACGGGCGCCTGGTGGAACAAGGCCCCCACCACCAGTTGATCGACCAGGGCGGCGCCTACGCGGCGCTGTACCAGACCTACCTGCGCAGCGCCGAAACCGGGGCCAGCATCGACGAAATCAGCGCCACCACCGCCTAAAACCCGGTAGCCGCTGCCGCAGGCTGCGCTGTCCGGAGCCGTGACGGTGATTTATCAGGTAGATGCAAGGCGCCTGTCCGGGCCTGCGGCGGGGATTAATCAGGCTGTTGCACGCTCAGCAGCGATTGCTGACGGGGTGTTGCTACAGACGCACCCCGCCCGGCGAGCGTTGCGAGCACTGCCCGAAAACCTCCGGCCCTGCTGCTCGAAACCGCTACGGGCGGCCCATGGCATGGCCGTTGCACTCACCCTGGCAGGCGACCTCGCACCCGCGCGGCGTAACGCGTTACTGAATCAGGAGCATCCATGAGCACTGAATTTTTCTGGCGCCTGCCGCTGGGCACTGACGGTCCCCAGCTGAGCACCGACAAACACAACCGGGGCAGCGCGCAGTATCGCCCCGGCAACATTGCCCCGGGCCGCCTGCCCAATGGCGAGCCCGACGACTTTACTTACATCGACTACATCGCCCAGGTGGCCAAGGCCGCAGAACTGGCCGGCTTTGAAGGCGCCCTGCTGCCCACCGGCCCCGAGCCATGGGTGGTGGCTGCGGCGCTGGCCCGGGAGACCCGGCGCATCAAGTTCCTGATCGCTTTCCAGGCCACCTGGACCCTGCCGGCCTACGCCGCGCAGCAAGCGGCGATCCTACAGAACCTCAGCCGTGGGCGCCTGGAGTGGAACATCATCACCGGCGGCAACCCGGCCAGCCAGCGCGCCCACGGCGACTTCCTCGAACATGATCTGCGCTACAAGCGCACCGGCGAGTTCCTCGACATCATCCAGGGCCTGTGGGAGAACGAGCGTTTCTCCTATGACGGCGATGTCTTCCAGCTGGAAAACGGCGCCCTGCCCCCAGGTCTGCAACACGAGCGCAAGCCGGGGGTGTACTTCTCCGGGTTTTCCGACGCCGCGTTGGACGTGGCGGCCAAGCACGCCGATGTGTACCTGAACTGGGCCGAACCGGTGGACAAGCTCAAGCCGCACATCGAGCGCGTGCGCGAGCTGGCGGACAAGCAAGGGCGCAGCGTGCGCTTCGGCCTGCGGGTCGACCTCTTCGCCCGGGAAACCGAAGAGCAGGCCTGGGCTGACCTGCGCCGCCAGTTCGACAAGCTCGAAGGCAAGAGCAGCGTGGTGGCCAAGGGTTTCACCAGCGGTTCCGACTCGGTGGGTGCCGCGCGCCAGACCGCCTACCACCAGAACATCGACCGCTTCGACGACCTGATCATCGGCCCCAACCTCTGGGCCGGTTTCGCCAAGGCCAAGCCCGGGCCAACCGTGGGCCTGGTGGGCAGCCACCAGAACATCGCCGAACGCCTGGTGGAATACCGCGATGCCGGTTTTTCGACCTTTATCCTGGCCGGCAATCCGCACCTGGAAGAAGCCCTGCGCATCGGCCAGGAAGTCCTGCCTCTGGTGCACCAACGTCCGGCCGCGCAACCCGCGTCCGCCCCCCACCTTAAAGCCAGCGCCTGAGCGCCACCGGAGAGCCCGCAATGACCCAACCCCTCGACACGCTCTGGTACACCCGCTGCCCGGTTCCCACCGGGCTGGGCATCGCCGTGCAGAAAGGCTGGCTGCAAGACACCCTTGGCGCCCTCGGGACCCAGGTCCAGTCGCTGCGCGAGTCCACCGACCAGGCAGTACGCGAATCACACTTCGATCACAGCCTGCGCCATTCGGTGCGCCATGGCGGCAACATCCCGGCGATCTGGGCCCGGGCCCAGGGGCGCGAGACCCGGGTGATCGGCCTGTCCTGGGCCGATGAGGTGCAGTTGATCCTGACCCGCCCTGACAGCGGCATCAACACCGTGAAGGACCTCAAGGGCCGGCGTTTCGGCCTGCCGGACTGGGCCGGTGCGCAGATCGACTTCACCCGGGCCCAGGCCCTGCGCGGCCTGGAGAACGCGCTCAAGCTCGAAGGCTTGCAAGTCGGCGACCTGCAGCTGGTGAACTTCCGCTACGGCGGCACCTTCAGCGACGCCCCGGTGCGCACCGTCAGCGGCACCCCGGTCGGCGCCCAGCCGGGCAACGGGCGCAACCTGGAACTGGTGGGGCTGCTGCGCGGCGAGGTTGATGCGATCTTCCTCAAGGGCGCCAGCGCCGCCCAGCACGCCCATGATTTCGGCCTGCACACGGTGATCGACACCGGCTCCCACCCCGACCCACTGATCCGCAGCAACAACGGCACGCCGCGCACCCTGGCGGTGGACCTGGCCCTGCTCGACGAGCATTTCGAGGTGGCCAGCGCGATTCTCGATTCGGTGCTGCGCGCCGAGCAGTGGGCCCACACCCACGGCGAAGAGACCCGGCGCTACCTGGCCCGGGAAACCAACAGCAGCGAGTACTGGGTCAATGCCGCCTATGGCGAAGACGCCCATTTGCGCCTGCGCACCGCCCTCGATGAACAGGCCATCGAGGCGCTGCAGGACTTCACCCGGTTCCTGCACCGCTGGCGATTTATCCCGCAGAGCTTCGATGTTCGCGACTGGATCGACCGTCGGCCGCTGGAAGCGCTGCTGGCCACCCCTACCGCACTGGCGGGCTAACCCGCCGGGTTTCATGGATTCGAACTGAAGACCTTTATGAGCAAACCACTCGATACCCTCTGGTACACCCACAGCCCGGTCCCCACCGGGCTTGGCATCGCGGTGCAGTCCGGCCGCCTGGCGGAAGCGTTTCTGCCGTTCGGCACCAATATCCAGTCGTTGCGTGAATCCAGCGAACGGGAGGTTCGCGAGGCGCATTACGACCACCACTTGCAGAACTCGGTGCGCCACGGCGGCAACATCCCGGCGATCTGGGCCTACGCCAGCGGCGTGCAGACCCGGGTCCTGGGGCTGTCCTGGAGCGACGAGGTGCAGTTGATCCTGACCACCGCCGAAAGCGGGGTCAAAAACATCCGCGACCTGAAAAACCGCCGCTTCGGCCTACCGAAATGGGCCAACGTCCAGATCGACTTCACCCGCGCCCAGGCCCTGCGCGGCCTGGAGAACGCGCTCAAGCTCGAAGGCCTGAACGTGTCCGATGTCGAACTGGTGGACTACCCCTACGGCGGGACCTACAGCGATGAGCAGAAGCAGCATGTGTATGGTTCGGAAGTCAGCCTCGGGGTCAGCCGCTTCAGCCGTCGCAACAACGAACTGATCGGCCTGCTGCGCGGCGATATCGACGCGATCTTCCTCAAGGGCGCCCATGCCGTGCACCTGGCCAACGAATTCGGCTTGCAAGTGGTGGTCGACACCGGCTCCCACCCGGACCCGCTGATCCGCAGCAACAACGGCACGCCACGGACCCTGACCGTGGACATCAACCTGTTGCAGGAACATTTCGACGCCAGCGTGAAAATCGTCGACACCGTGCTGCGCACCGAGCAATGGGCCTGGGCCAACCCCGAGGAAACCCGGCGTTTTCTCGCTCGCGAGCTGAACACCAGCGAATACTGGGTGGCCGCAGCCTACGGCGAAGATGCCCACCGGCGCCTGCGCACCACCCTGGATGCACGCTCGATCGAGGCGCTGCAAGACTTCACCGACTTCCTCCACCGCTGGGATTTCATCCCGCGCCGTTTCGACGTCCGCGACTGGATCGACTTCAGCGTCCTGGAAAAAGTCATAGGCTCCACCTCCCGCGTCGCCGTCTGACCCCCTCCCCCCTGCCGGAGTGCGCGCAAGGCGCTCCGGTTGTTTTCCGGCAACCATTGACCTGTTGCTTATGTAACGCCCCCGCAAAGATGACTGGCCTGCCAGCTGTTCCGCTGCCGACTCGGCTGTTGCTGGAGCAGCATTCTCGAGCGCTGTTGCTGCTGCCCCAGCAGCAGCCTCCACGCAACTTCTGCTGATTAATCGGCACGCTGTTTCGGCCTGACTGGATCGCCCTGATCCGGCGATTGAAAAACAACGTTTAAAGCTCCGGATAGAATATTTAAACCCTTAACTATCAATGGCTTATTAAAACAAATCGACCTGAAAAATCTCTTGGCACGATCTCTGCTCTAGCCCCTATAGCACAACTTTTTCGGGGGAGATTCACATGCATAAACTTCATCCGCTTACCAAGAGCATCGGGCTCGCGTTATGGCTCGCAGGCGGCGCTGTCAGCGAGTTGGCATTGGCGGCCGAGAGCACCGATACCGACGGCAAGAACAGCAGCGAGCCTGCACTGAAGACGGTGACCGTCACCGCCCAACACCGGGAAGAAACCCTGCAAGAGGTTCCGGTGGCGGTCTCGGCGGTCCAGGGCACCCGTATCACCGCCGACGGCGTGCGCGCCATGGGCGACATCACCACCTTTATTCCCAACGCCTCGGCCAAGAACCCCGATGGCGACGGGCGTCCGCGCTGGTACATCCGTGGCCTGGGCACTGGCGATACCGGCGCCGCCACCGTATTCCCGGTGGGGATCTATGCCGACGACGTGTATTTGAACGCGCCGATTGCCGGTGGCGGCCCGTTGTTCGACCTGGAGCGCATTGAGATCCTGCGCGGGCCCCAGGGCACGCTGTATGGCAAGAACACCACCGCAGGCGCGGTGAACGTGATTTCCAAGAAGCCGACCTTCGACACCGACGGCTTCGGCACCATCGGCTTTGGCAGCAAGAACGAACGCATTCTCAGCGGCGCCCTGGGCGGTGCGCTGGTGGACGAGAAGCTGGCGGCGCGGATCTCGCTGTACTCCGAGGAACGTGACGGTTTTCAGAAAAACCTCACCGACGATCACACCTATGGCGACGTCAATAAGAAAGCCGTGCGCCTGCAGTTCCTGGCCCAGCTCAACCCTGACCTCGACGCCTTGCTGAAGATCCACAGCCGTGAGTTCAAGGGCGACGGCAGCAACGGTTCGCTGCCGGTCGGGCGTTATTACAACGTCGGCTATCAGCGGCCGAACGGGCGCAATATCGCGCTCAACACTAACGAAGATGCCAAGCTCGATCATGACGGCACATCCCTGACCCTGAACTGGCACCTGGGCGACTACACCCTGACCTCGATCAGCGCCTATGACTACATTCGCGGGCGCTCTACCAGCGATGCCGACTACACGCCCTACGAGGTCAACGGCGCGGCGATTTCCGACAACACGTACACCCAGTACTCCCAGGAGCTGCGCCTGGCCTCGCCCCAGCAGGAAACCCTGCGCTGGTTGCTCGGCGCGCATTACTTCCACGAAGACCTCGACAGCTCGGCCCAGCGCATCATCACCCCGGGCCCGACGCCCAATGGCACCGGCTCGAACCAGACCGGCGGCGTCACCGATTTTCGTGACCTCAACTACGACCACAAGACCGACAGTTACGCGTTGTTCGGCAACCTGACCTACGACTTCACCGACAACTTCAGCGTCACCGGTGGCCTGCGCTGGACCCAGGAAAAGAAAAACATCGACCTCGACCTGACCCAGCTAACCCGCGCCACCGCCAACGGCCCGCTGATTGCCCTGGGCGGCAGCGGCACCAACGGCAACCGCCAGGAAGACAAGACCTGGGAAGCCTGGACCTATGACCTGACCCCGGAATACCGGATCAATGACAACGTGCGGGTGTTCTTCCGTTATGCCCACGGCTTCCGCTCGGGGGGCTTCAACACCGGTTTATCCACCAGCCTGGCGCAGTTGACCACGGTCGATCCGGAACAACTGGACGCCTATGAAATCGGCCTCAAGTCGGAGTGGTTCAACCACCGCCTGACCGCCAATGCCAACGTGTTCTACTACGACTACTCGGATATCCAGGTCAATCTGCTGACGGTCAACAACGGGGTGCTGACCACGGCCCTGACCAACGGCGCCTCGGGCAAGGTCAAGGGCGCCGAGCTGGAACTCGAAGGCCAGCCGACCGATTACCTGCACCTGCGGGCGGCGGTGTCGTTCCTCGACACCCAATACACCGACTTCAAGAACACCAACCCCACCACCGGCGCGGTCACCGGCGACTACAGCGGCAACAGCTTCGTGCGCTCGCCGCGCAACGTGGTGTCCCTGGGCGCGGACTACACCTTCCCCCTGGAAATCGGCGGCAAGCTGGTGGCCGGTGTCGACGTGAGTTTCCGCGACAAGGAGTACTTCCTCGCGGATCGCCAGAGCAGTGCCGACAAGACCCTGAGCCAGCCCCACTACACCTTGGCCAACAGCCGCCTGACCTGGTACAGCCCGGATGAAAAACTCAGCGTCACCGGGTTTGTGAACAACCTCACCGACCGTCGCTACCAGGTGCACGGCCGACCAAACGGCACCCAGGGTCAATACGTCATCACCTACGGCGACCCACGCACCGTCGGCCTGAGCGTCACCAGCCGCTTCTGAACCACAGGCCATAGACACACCGCTGGAGGCAGGGCCCTCACGTCGCGCATCGGCGTCGAGGTCCCTGCGCTCCGGCAACACAGCGCGATTTCCGGGCCACCGGCATCCACGTAACCCTGCCGGAGCAGCCGGGCGGGATGCCGCTTGCAACGCGGCGACCAACGGCCAGCTCCTGCACACGCCCGTTCTCAGCAATAAGGAATTTCTCCATGTTCCATCGCAATCCGTTGGCCGGCGCCGTGGCGCTGGTCATCGGCAGCCTTGCCGTGCCTGCGTTCGCTGCCGAAACCTCAAGCAAACCCGCCGCCAGCGGCGAGCACCTGGACACCGTGGTGGTGCTGGGCACCCGCCGCAGCGACCTCACGGCCCTGCAAAGCGCAGCGCCGGTGGACGTGTTGTCCGGCGAGCAACTGCAACAGACAGGGGCCAGCGACCTGTCCGGGGCGCTGACCGCACTGTCGCCGTCCTTCAGCTTCCCGCAATCGCCCCAGGGCGCTTTCGCCGGGTCCATAGCCCAGGGCGCATCGCTGCGTGGCCTGGCCTCCGACCAGGTGCTGGTGCTGGTCAACGGCAAGCGCCGCCACACCAGTGCCAACGTCACCCGACAAAGCCTGGTCAATGGCCGGGGCGCGGCGGCGGTCGACCTCAGCCTGATCCCCATCAGCGCCATCCAGCGGGTTGAAATCCTGCGTGACGGCGCAGCCGCCCAATACGGCTCCGATGCGATTGCCGGGGTGATCAACATCGTGCTCAAGGAAAAAGACGACGGCGGCAACCTCGGCTACCGCTTTGGCGGCTATGACAAGGGCGATGGCATCCAGCGCAAACTCAGCGGCTGGAAAGGTTTCGCCCTGCCCAACGACGGCTTCCTGACCTTGAGTTTCGACGCCGGCAGCCAGGACCCGGCCAGTGATACCAACCCCGACAACCGGATCTTTTACCCCGGCTCCACCAGCATCAATACCCCGCGCGAGCAGAACAACCCGAACCGCACCTGGCGCTGGGGCGCAGCGAATATCTCGGACCAGTACAACTTCACCGCCAACAGCGAGGTCGGCGTTGGCGAAGGGCTGACCGCCTACAGCTTTGCCACCTATTCCCACAAAAACAGCGATGCCGAGAACTTCTTCGACCCGCCCACCAGCCTGCGCACCAACTACGGCAGCGTCGCTCTGGCGCGCTTCCCCGACGGCCGCGTGCCGATCACCCGCTACACCCTGGAGGACTACGCGGTCACCGGTGGCCTGCGCTATGAAACCGAGCAACTGGGCAAGTTCGACCTGGCGCTGAACCACGGTGACAACAGCGTCAAATCCACCGATCGCAATGCGATCAACCCGAGCTGGGGGGTCAACAGCCCGGAGAAGATCTACACCGGCGAGCGCAATGCCGACCAGACCAACATCACCCTGGACTGGGTGCGTGACTTCCCCACCGACCTGTTGTTCAAGCCGCTGACCCTGTCCGCCGGCCTGGCCTGGCGCAAAGAGAATTACGAGCTGAGCGCTGGTGAAGCCGCGGGCTGGCAGAATGGCCCGCTGTTCAACAGCGTCGACCCGGTCACCGGCCGGCGGATTCCGGGCTACTACTCGGGAATCACCCAGGTCGATGCCGCGTCCCTGGACCGCAAGGTGCTGGGGGCCTATATCGACGTCGAAGGCCAGGTCACCGAGAAGTTCCAGGCCGGTGTGGCAGTGCGCACCGAGCATTACTCGGACTTCGGCGACACCACCAACGGCAAACTGTCGCTGCGCTATGACTTCACCCCGCAGATCGCCGCCCGCGCCACCGCCAGTACCGGCTACCGGGCGCCGTCGCTGGTGCAGAGCGGCATGTCCTCGTTCAGCGTGCAGGTGGTGGAGCAGCCGCCAGGCAGCGGCAACTATGTCGAGGTGCAACAACGCACCCTGCGCGCCAACAGCCCGGAAGCCGCGCTGCTCGGGGGCAAAGCGCTCAAGCCCGAGGAGTCCACCAACTACTCCCTGGGCCTGGTCTGGCGGCCACTGCCCAACGCGTCGGTGACCCTGGATGCGTACCGGATCAACATCGACAACCGCATCACCCTCTCCGACCAGCTGCCCGCCTCGGTGGTCTCGCCGATCTTCGCCGGCACGCCCTACGCCAATATCCAGAGCGCGGCCTTTTACACCAACGTGGCCGATACCCGCACCGATGGTGTCGAGCTGACTGGCAACTACCAACTGGACCTGGCGCAATGGGGGCGTTTGAACCTGAGCAGCGGGATCAGCCAGAACAACACCACAATCACCGGCTTGCGCGATGTCGGCAATATCAAGGGCTCGCAGATCATCGGCCGCACTACCCAGGGCCTGATCGAAGACGGCACGCCGAAAAACAAGCTGATCCTCAGCGCCAATTGGCTGTATGACAATTGGGGCCTGACGGTTGCCCAGCGTCGTTACGGCGAGTGGAAGAGCCTGAACGCCACCAACCCGACCCTGGACCAGACCTACAGCCCGCAGTGGGTCACCGACTTGGACCTGTCTTACACCTTCGACAAGGCGCTGAAAGTGTCGGTGGGTGCGATCAACCTGTTCGACAGCCACCCGGACAAGTCCGATGGCGTGCAGTTGTACGGCGTTCCCAAATACTCCACCACCAGCCCCGAAGGCGCCCAGGGCGCGTTCTACTACACCAGTGTCAGCTACGAGTTCTGACTGCTGATGGGGTGTTGCCCAGGCAGCAGTCACTGCTGGTCAGGCACCACCCCTTTCCTCTTTTCCAAAAACACGGCGCCCTCAAAGGCCAGCGCAGCCTGCGGCGGCGGCTGCGGATCTGTGGTGGCACAGGTCTTGCGAAGGCTCTGGGGTACTTCGCTGAATTAAGACTCGCCATGGCCCCTCGTACCCGTTCTGTGTTGACTGCCCTGACCTGGCTCATCTCGCCCATCGCGCTGTTGGCGTTGTGGGCGGCGGTGGCCGCGGCCGGGATTTTTCCGCGTAATTTGCTGATCCCCCCGGCCCAGGTGGTGCAGGCGTTTACCGGGCTGCTGGCGAGTGGCGAGCTGTATGAGCACCTGGGCAACAGCCTGTCGCGCCTGGGCCTGGGGTTCGCCATCGGTTCGTTGAGCGGCCTGGCCTTTGGCGTGTTGATGGCCTTGTCCAGGCAGGTGGAGGTGTATGGCGGCCCGCTGTTCCATACCTTGCGCCAAGTCCCCAGCATCGCCCTGATCCCGATGTTCGTGCTGCTGTTCGGCATCGACGAAACCTTCAAGATCATCATCGTCGCCAAGACCGCCTTTTTCCCCGTGGCCCTGGCCGCCTGCGAAGGGGTCAAGGCCATCCCCCGCAGCTACTTCGAAGTGGCCGACGTCTATCGTCTGCGCTGGCCGACCCTGGTCCGCGAAATCGCCCTGCCCGCCGCCGCGCCGCCGATCATCACCGGCTTTCGCATCAGCCTGACCCGGGCCTGGATGGTGCTGGTGGCCACCGAGCTGCTGGCTGCCGACAGCGGCCTGGGGCAGATGATTGAAATGGGCCGGCAAATGCTGCGCATCGACGTGGTGATGGTCGGGGTGCTGGTCACCGGGGTCATCGGTTTTGCCTTGGACTTCACCTTTCGCCGCCTGGAACAGCACCTGTTCCGCTGGCAGACCCGCTAGGAGCCCCCCATGTTGAGCCTGCTGAGAAAAACCCGTGGCCTGTTGCTGCCGCTGCTGTTGATCGGTGCCTGGGAGTGCCTGTCGCGCCAGGACGCCGCCGGCGCCTATGCCTTTGTGCCGCTGTCGACCATCGGCAGCGCGCTGCTGGAACTGCTGGGCAACGGCGAGTTGCTGGTCAACCTGCTGGCGAGCCTGGCGCGTACCAGCAGCGGCCTGGCCCTGGGCATTGTGTTCGGTGTGCTGCTGGGGGTGCTGATGGCGCTGTCGAGCCTGGCCAACCGCCTGATCGGCCCGCTGTTTCACTCGATCCGCCAGGTGCCGATGCTGGGCTGGATCCCGCTGATTGCCATGTGGTTCGGCAATGGCGAGTTCTCCAAGGTGCTGATCGTCAGCCTCGCCGCCTTTTACCCGATGGTGCTCAACACCTACCAGGGTTTCAGTCACGTCGAGCAGCGCTACCGCGAGGTCGGCCAGGTGCTGGTGCTCAGCCCCTGGCAGCAGTTCTGTCATGTGCTGCTGCCGGCCGCCGTGCCGAGCATCGCCACCGGGGTGTTGCACGCCCTGGCGTTCGCCTGGGTCACGGCGGTGGGCAGTGAGCTGTTCCTGTCTTCCGGGGCTGGTCTGGGCAACCTGATGATGAACGCCGAAGCCGGCTCGCGGATGGAGGTCATTGTGCTCTGCGTGCTGTGCATCGGCCTTTGCGGCTACCTGATGAACCTGCTGTTTACCCTGTTGAGCCGCCACCTGTTGCGCTGGCGCTCCATTCGTTGAAAGGCCACCCCATGAACGCAATCGCCCAACACGCTCCCTTCCGCAGCCGCCCACTGGCGAGCGGCGCCCTTGAGATACGAGGCCTGAGCAAGGCCTACCGGATCGAGGGCAAGCCACTGCCGGTGCTGCAAGCAATTAACCTGCAGGTCCGCCCCGGGGAGTTCGTGAGCATCCTGGGTGCCAGCGGCTGCGGTAAATCCACCCTGCTGCGGCTGATTGTCGGGCTCGAAGCCGAGTATCAGGGGCAGATCCTGCTCGACGGCCAGGCTATTTCCGGCACCAGCCTGGAACGCGGCATTGTGTTCCAGGACCATCGCCTGTTCCCGTGGATGACCCTGAGTCAGAACATCGCCCTGGCGCTGAAGAATCATCCCCTGCCCCTGGCCGAAAAAGACCGGCTGGTGGCCGAGCACATTGCCTTGGTCAATCTCCAGGGTTTTGAAAACGCCTTCCCCCATCAGTTGTCCGGCGGTATGGCGCAACGCGCCGCCATCGCCCGTGCGCTGATCAACAAACCCAAGGTGCTGCTGCTGGACGAGCCCCTGGGCGCCCTCGACGCCCTGACCCGGGTGCACCTGCAACACGAGCTGCAACGCATCTGGGTCCAGCAGCGCTGCACGGTGATCATGGTCACCCACGACATCGAGGAAGCGCTGTACCTCGGCGACCGGGTGATTGTGATGGACGCCCATCCGGGCCGGATCAAGCACCAGATCGAAGTCGACCTGCCGCACCCACGGGACCGTTCCTCAAGCGTGCTGCAAGGCTACAAGGAACAATTGCTCGAAGAGTTGGTGGGGCATTGAGTCCAGGCGTCGCTATGGCGCCGAACGCTAGGGGCACGGCCCTCGCTGCCAGGCCAGAAGCCCGAGAAACAGCAGGGCCACCGCCCCTACCGTCAGCATCAAGCCGCTGGCGCTGATGCCGGACACCGCCAGCCCCGTGGCAATCGGCCCGAGGACGCTGCCCAGGGTGTAGAACAGTGCAATCGCGGTCATGGCGGTCGACACTTGGTGCTCCGCCACCCGCTCACCGGCTTCCATCACCGCCAGGGTATTCAGGCCGCCGATGGCCCCGCCCCAAACAAACACCAGCAGCAAAGGCCCGGCGGCGATGCCCAGGCCCATCAGGGTTTCGTGCACGCCAATCGCCCGGCCGCGTTCGTTGCGGCTGGCCACCGCGACAATCCAGGTGTCGCAGGCGATCGAGCGCAGGATCAGGCCGATGCCCAACAGGAAGTTCAACAGAAACAGCAGCACCCGATGCTCGCTGAAAGCCATGCCCACCAGTGCCAGCACGCTGAGCAACGCACTCAGCAGGTTGGTCCGGACCAGCCCGAGCCGGGCCAGGATCCGCGGCACCTGCTTGTACAGCAGCAGGATTGCCAGCCAGGCCGCGCTGACGATCAGGCCGATGCCGGTGGCGCCCACACCGCGCTGCTCCAGGGACAACGACAGCAGCGGCGTGACGGTACCGATCTGCACGATCTGCGACAGCACCGACAACAGGTTGATCCGGGTCAGGGCTGCCCAGCGCTGACGGGCGCCGGGATCCGGGTTGAGGTGGGGCATCGGGACCTTTCCTTGTCTGCCGTTGCTTGGCCGCGCGCAGAGCGAGGGGTCAGTCGGCCAAGGCTTTCTGGAACGACTGATCGATGATCGGCGCGGTGTTCAAGGGCGCTTGCAGTGTCTTGACCTTGAACAGAAAGTCCGCCGTGCCTTGCAGGTCAGCTGCGGCCTGGGCATCCACCGGGCCCAGGGTCAGATGCGCCTGGCGCAACCAGTGGCGCGACACGCCCTGGTCGAGGTTGGCTTTTTTCGCCCAGAGGTCGGCGTACTCGTCCGTGTGGGTATCGACCCAGGCCCGGGCTTTTTTCAGGCGCTGCAAGAAGTCGGCGATGGCTTCACGCTTGCTGTCGATGGACGCCGTGGAAGCGGCAATCGCACTGAGACCGGGCATCAGGCCTTTGGCACTGACAATCGGTCGTGCGCCGGAAAACAGGATCTGCTGGGAAATGTAGGGTTCCCACACCGGAAACGCATCGATGCTGCCCTGGGGCAAGGCCGCTGCGGCATCAATCGGCATCAGCTTGACCCACTGCACGTAATCTTCCGGTAACCCGGCCTGCTCCAGGGCACGCAAGCTCAGTTGCTGGCTCCAGGCGCCGGGCCAGTAGGCGACCTTCTTGCCCTTGAGATCCGTGATGCTCTTGGCGGTAGAGTCCTTGCCCACCAGCAAGGCGATGGTGTCGGGGTTTTGCCGCGAAACGCCGATCAGTTTCACCGGTGCCTGCTTGGCCGCCAGGAACAGAAACCCGGAATCCCCGAGGAAGCCCAGGTCCAGGGCCCCGGTATTCAAGGCTTCGGCCAGGGGCGCGGCGGCCTGGAAGTGTTTCCAATCCACGGTATAGGGCGCGCCTTCCAGCACCCCGGAGGCCTCGACCGAGGCGCGAATGTTGTAGTAGTTCTGATCGCCGATATGCAGCACCGGCTTGTCGGCAGCGTGTGCCAAGGGGGCGGCGAGTATGGCGCCGGCCAGCAGCGCGCGCAGGTGTCGGGAAACGTTCATGCAGACCTCGCAACAATCATCAAGAGAAGGCCTGACGCGGCACGCTGGCCGCGCCAGGCTCAAGGTTCAGAGCGAGCAAGCGCTGGCGCCGTGTTTTTCCAGGTAACGCTGGTGTTCTTCTGCCGCCAGTTCGAACTCACCCAGGGGCAGCAGCACGGTGGCCACCGGTTTGGCCAGGCGCCCGCTGGCTTCGAGTTGCTGGCGGGCGGCCTCGGCGCTGGCCGCCTGCTCGGGGCCGTTGACGAACAGCACCGAGCGGTATTTGACCCCGACATCCGAGCCCTGACGGTCGATCGAGGTCGGGTCGTGCAGGGTCCAGAACGCCTCGATCAGGCGGCTATAGGTGAGCAACCGGGGGTCGAAATCGACCTGCACGACTTCTATCGACAGCGCTTCGCCACTGGCGGGCCGGGCAAAGCCGACACGGCTGTCGAGCACCCCGGACAATTGCCGGAAGGCCGCTTCGGCGCCCCAGAAACAACCGGCGCCAAAGGTCGCCTGCTGCACCTCTGCCGCGAACCAGTGCCGGTGCAGCGCGGCGATGTGTTCCGGGCCGATGCCGCAACAGCCGCCGATGATGCTCGCCCCGGCCTCAACCCAGGTGCGCGTCCAGTGCAGGTACGCCTCGGGACCCAGGTCCTCGCGGATCTGCAGCAAGGTGCTGTTGGCCTTGGCATCGCTGCTGACCACCGGGAACGCATTGGCATACACCCCCAGCTCCAGGCCCAGGCCCAGGGCGTCGAGCACCTGCCGCCCATCGTTCAAGGCCTGGGCCATGACCTCGGGCTGGCTGCAATTGAACAGCACCGCCTTGGCCCCCAATTGCGCCGCCACCTGCACCGCCTCGGCCACCGCTTCGCCGGAGCGCAGGCGCGCCACGCCATCGGCACCCGGCTCATCGAGCAAGGTGAACGACAACCACAACGGTTTGCTGTCGCTGCCCAGGGCCTGGGCCACGGCCCGGATTTCTGCGATTGAGCTTTGGGTTTCCGCCAGCCACAGGTCGACGTGGGCGCTCAGGCCGTCGATCAGTGACCGGTGGATGGCCACCGAGCGCGAATGATCGAACAGGTCCGGGCGATAGGAGCCCAGGGCCGGCGGCAAGGAACCGGCAACGAGCACCGCTTCCCCACTGTCGGCAGCGGCCTGACGCGCCACCTGCCCGGCGCGCTCGGCCAGGGCCAGGCCCTGCTCGGCAAAGCGCTGCTCGCCGATATGAAAGGGCACTAGGGCGTAGCTGTTGCTGGTGATCACCCGCGCCCCGGCCTCAATAAAGGCGCGATGGGCTTGGAGCACGAACTCGGGGGCCTCGATCAGCGCCAGGGCCGACCACTCCGGCTGGCGAAAGGGCGCGCCGATGCGCTGCAGCTCACGGCCCATGCCGCCATCGAGCAGACGCAGGTTGGCGCGGGTCATTGAATCGCCCCTACGGTCTGCTGCGGCTCGACCAGCCATTTGTCGACCGTTGCCCGGTTGGCATCGACCCAGGCCTTGGCCGCGACGTCAGCTGGTTGCTTTTCCTTTTCAATCTGCAGGATCAGGCCATTGAGCACGGCCGGGTCGAGGGCCACGTTATGCAGGAAGTTGGCGATGCGCGGCGCGCGTTGCTGCAAGGCGGCGGACGCCAGGACGTAGACCTTGGCATCCGGGAAGGCGCAGGTGATCTTGCTTTTGTTCAGCCAGTCCGGGTCCACCGTTGGGCTGATGAACTTCCAGCAACCGTCGGCCTTGTACTGCGGGTCGCCCTTTTTGTTGTCCTGGGCATAGCCGTCGAATGCCGGCTCTTCCAGGCGGCGCAGGTCGAAGGCAGAGAAGATCCAGTCCGGGGTGTACGCATAAAACACCACGCCGCGCCCGGCCTTGTAGGCCGCAGAGAGCTTGGCGTAGGTCACCGACGCTTCGGTGGACACGGCCTCGAACTTGTCGGCAAACCCGTAATCCTTGGCCTTGACCTGGCCGATGTAAGTCGACTCCCAGCCAGCCGGGCCCACCAGCAACTGGGCTTCATCGCCGCCCAGAGGCTCGAAGAGCTTGGCCACTTCCGGTTTCTTCAGGTCGTAGACGCTCTTGACCCCGTATTTGTCTTGCAGGTAACCCGGGATGTAAAAGCCCTGCTCACCGGCATAAGGCTGTTGGTTGGGCACCAGCGAATGCGTGTCGCCGGTCACGTATTTGGCCCAGGCGGCCGACTGATTGGGCAGCCAGATATCGGTCAGCACATCCACCGAACCATCGCCTTTGGCGGCGGCGCTGAGCAGCACCGCAACGTCTCCGGCCAGGTACGACACATCACCGTCGAGGCGGGTCTTGATCACCTCGCCGAGGATGTGCTGGATGGCGATGGCGCCGGTCCAGTTCTGTTCGCCGATGACGATTTTGTCTTTGGCCAGCACGGTGGCCGGCAGGGTCAGGGTGGCCAGTAATGCAGCGGCACCCAGGGTGCGCGAAAGGCGTGTCTTCACGGTATGTCTCACTTTTGGTTAGAGGTGGAGCCTTGCTTGCGCAGGCTCGACTGAATGATTCGATCCGGGATCAGCGCGCATAGCACAATCGCCGCACCGGCCAACATGCCTTCGCCGCCCTTGATATTGCGCAACGCGGTCATCACGTCATAGCCCAGGCCTCCGGCGCCGATCAGCGCCGCGACCACCACCATCGACAGGCTCATGACAATGGTCTGGTTGACCCCCAGCAGCAGCGAGCGTCGGGCCAGGGGCAACTGCACCTTGAGCAGGGTCTGCCAGGGGCTGGCGCCGTGGGCGACGGCGGCTTCGACGGCGTCCTTGGGCACTTCCTGGATGCCCAGGGAAGTCAGGCGGATCATCGGCGCCAGGGCGAAAATCACCGTGGCGATCACCGCCGGGGTCTTGCCCACCGAGAAAAACGCCACGGCCGGAATCAGGTACACAAAGGTCGGCAGGGTCTGCATCACATCCAGCAGTGGTGTGATCAGGCGCCGGGCCAGGGGGCGCTTGGCGAGGATGATGCCGGTGGGCACGCCGATGGCCAGGGCAATCAGCACCGAGGAGCCGACCAGGGCCAGGGTGGCGATGGTGCGTTCCCAGAAGCCGAACAGGCCGATGTAGAGCAAGGCCACGGCGCTGGTCAGGGCCAGGGCCGTGCCCGCCGAACGCCAGGCCAGCAACACCAGTGCCAGGGCCGCAACCGGCCAGGGCAGCCAGCCGAAGACGTTTTCCACACCTTCGATCACGGTGCGCACGGCGACTATCACCCCGACAAAGGCGCTTTCGAAGTTGACCTGGGACCAACTGATGAATTGATCGATGCTGTCGGCGGTCAGCAGCAGCGCCTGGCGGTTGGCCGGGAACTGCAACAAGACACCGCTGGCGTCCGGAGTCACCACCCGCCACACCACCAGCGCCTGGCTGATCAGCAGCACCAGCAGCGCCAGGCCCCAGCCGGCCTGGGCCCGATGCAGCGGCTTGGCACTCTGGCTGATGGCAATAAAACGGCTCGCGGCCAATAACGCCACGGCCACCAACGCAAGCAGCCAGGCGCCCTGGAGCACCCCGCGCGCCAAGGTCGCCAGGGCCGCCAGCTCAGCGCCGAAGGTCAACCAGAACAGCCCGCCACGGCCCCGGGCAGCCAGGGCGGCCGGCCCCAGGAGCAAGGCTTGCCAGCGAGGCAGGCCCGGGTTGTAGAGCACTTCGCCGGTGCTGTTCGCGACCGCCCGGGGAGGTTCGACGGCCTTGGGCGCGGCCACCGGTGACGGGCTGCAATCACGGAAGAAGTCCGCCACCTCGGCATCCGCCGGTTGTTCGAGCAATTGCTGCGGGGTGCCGACCTGGACCAGTTGGCCATGGCGCAGCACGGCGATCCGGTCAGCCAGGCGCACGGCTTCGACCGGGTCGTGGGTCACCAGCAAAGTGCTGATACCCCGCTCGCGCACCAGGGACAGGAAATGGCTTTGCAGGTCGCGGCGGATGGTTGGGTCCAGGGCGCTGAAGGGTTCGTCCATCAGCAGGATGTCCGGTTCGCTGACCAGCGCCCGGGCCAGACCGACCCGCTGCTGCATGCCGCCCGACAGCTCATGGGGGTAATGCTCGCCCCAGCCTTCCAGGCCCACGGCCTGCAACTGCACGGCAGCGGCGGCGTGGCGCAAGGCCTCGGGTTCGCCGCGCAGCTCCAGGGGCAAGGCCACGTTGTCGAGCACGGTGCGATGGGGCAACAGGCCGAAATGCTGGAACACCATGCCGATCCGCCGCGAGCGCAATTCACGCAGCCCCTGGGGACTCAAGCCACTGATGGCCTGGCCGTCGATCAGCACCTCGCCGCTGCTGGGCTCGATCAAGCGGTTGATATGGCGCAGCAAGGTGGACTTGCCGCTGCCGGAAGTGCCCATCAGGCACAGCACTTCACCGCGCCGCACCTTGAGGCTGACGTTGCTCACCGCCGGCGCTTTCGACGCCGCGTGATCACGCCCGTAGGCCTTGGTGATATCACGTAGTTCGAGCACCACATCGGCCGCCCCGGCGGGGTCGTCGAGGGAGACCGGCCGCCCGGAAGCGAGCGGCGATTGCGCCACAGAAGTTTGGATGATTGACACGACAGCTCCGCCAAGCGGCCCCGGCGGCGCCGCTTATGTGAGCTGGGCGCCAGGGCTGGAAAAATGGACTGAACATCAGGCCAAGTCCAGTAGACGGACGCCTGACGCAAAGGCTGGGGGCTGCGCGGGTACGCAGGCCCCGGCCCTTGCGACATAAAGCTAAACGATCTTAAAAACTACAATCCAATATCATTTAGGAATTAGCTTAGGCTCAGGTTTATTCCGCTGCGCCCTCGCCCGGCCCTGCCCCATCGCCGCGGGCAGGCCCGGCGCCGAGCCTCTGCGGTGAGTTTCAGGCTGCGTCGCCGATCTTCTTCAATGACGCGGCCACCAGCCGGCCAAAGGACTCCACCGGCCCCTGCAGGTTGCCCAAAAAGTGCGGGTACACCAGCCACAAGTCCATCACCGGCTTGAAGTCTTTGAGCGGCACCACCGCCAACTGTTCGCGGTGGACGCTGCGCTCCAGCAGCGGTCGCGGCACCAGGCCCAGACCCAGGCCGTCGGCCACCAGGCCCAGCTGCAATTCGGTGCCAAAGGTTTCGAGGTTGACGCGTAAGGCCAGGCCCTGGTCCGACAAGGTGCGTTGCAGGCCGGCACGAAAACCGCAGCCATCGGGATTGAGCACCCAGCCGTTGTGGTAGCAATCGGCAAGCTTGCACGGGCGCTTGGGCACCAGGTCGCGGGCGCAGACCACCACCAGTTCGATCTTGCCGATGGACTGGCCGATGATGTTTTCCGGAAACACCTTGCCCGCCGGGAACAAGGCCACCACCGCATCGAGCTCGGCGCTTTCGATCTTGCCCACCAGTTGCCCGCCCCAGCCGGTGGCGACCTGGGCCCGCAGGTCCGGGTATTCGCCGCGCAGGTGCTTGAGCGCATCGAGCAGCACCACATCGCCAATGGTTTGCGGCACGCCCAGGCGAAACAGCCCGGTGGGCGGCGTGTCGCTGGCCACCAGCTCACGCAATGCGTCCATTTCCCGCAGGATCGAACGGCATTGCTCATAGACCCGAGTGCCGATCACCGTGGGCTTCAGGGGTTTGGTATTGCGGTCGAACAGCTCCACCCCCAGGGCTTGCTCGAAGTTTTGTACACGCCGGGTAATCGCCGGTTGAGTCAGTTGCAGCGACTCGGCCGCGTGGCTGATCGTTTGGCAACGAATCACTTCGACAAAGGCATCGATATCATCAATTTTCATTTGGCCCGCACATGAAAAACAGTCACTAAAATGTCGAAAAAGCATAGTTCCAATCAGCCTTCATGCAAAGCCCGCTGATTGTTACGGCGCTTTTCACTGAGCCGCGAGGCGCTTGACCGGCTCGACAACCGCGGTCAGGGGCAGATATAGGCGCCCACGAAAAAGCCCGGCGTGTGCCTTAGCGCCGGGCTTGCTGTGCGGCATGACGCTTTCAGCGTCGGTGGGCCAGCGAGCGCACCAGGCGATCCCCCAGGCTCTGCACGCCCTGCACCAGGATCACCAGCACCACCACGGTGGCGACCATGATCTGGTTATTGAAGCGTTGGTAGCCGTAGCGAATCGCCAGGTCGCCCAGGCCACCGCCGCCAATCACTCCGGCCATCGAGGAAAAACCGATCAGCATCACCAGGGTCAGGGTGATCCCCGCCAACAGCGCCGGCAGTGCTTCGGGCAGCAGCACCTTGAAGATCACATGGCGAATGTCTCCGCCCATGGCCAGGATCGCTTCGATGCGCCCCTTGTCGACTTCATCCAGGGCGTTCTCGACGATTCGCGCAAAAAACGGAAAGGCCCCAATGGTGATCGGCACCACCGCCGCCGTGCTGCCCAGGGTGGTGCCCACCACCAGTCGGGTCAGGGGAATCAGGGCAATCAGCATCACCACAAACGGCAGCGAGCGCCCCAGGTTGACCAGCGCCCCCAAGGCGTTGTTGAGCCTGGGCAGCGGATACAGGCCGCGCGCGCGGCTGACAAACAGCAGCACCCCCAGCGGCAGGCCGATCAGCAAGGTAAAGAGCCCGGCCAGCAACACCATGTACAGGGTTTCCCCGGTGGCGTTGAACAGCAGTTGGGCGATTTCATTCCAGTCCGTGGTTTTGTTCATGAGGATTCAGTCCTGACCCCGCGCTGCTTGAGAAAGTCCACCACCTGCGCCAGCTTCAGCGCGTCGTGGGGCTGGCGAAACGCGACCCGCAGGCGCCCTACCCGCTGCCCGCCGATCGATTCCACGCCACTGGCCAGCACGCTCAGATCCACCCTCTGTTGTTGGGCCAGGTCGTGCAGAATCGGCGTCGCCAGCAACGAGTCGAAAAACGTCAGCTCCAGTGCCTGCTGGGAGTCGTCTCCGGCCCCCAGCACCCTCTGGTAACCGGGCAACAGCGAACGACCAAGGCTTGACCCAGGGTCCGCCAGCAACTCGCGGATCGCTCCGGCCTCCACCAGACGCCCGTGGGCCAGGGACGCGGCGTGATCGCAGATCGACTTGACCACCTCCAGCTCGTGGGTGATCAGGACGATGGTCAGCCCCAACTGGCGATTGATATCGCGCAGCAGTTCAAGGATCGACGCTGTGGTTTCCGGGTCGAGGGCGCTGGTGGCTTCATCCGAGAGTAAATACGCCGGGCGTGCAGCCAGGGCCCGGGCAATGCCCACGCGCTGCTTCTGCCCACCCGACAGTTGCGAGGGAAAGGCCTCGGCCTTGTCGCCCAGGCCTACCAGGTCCAGCAGCTCGCGAACCCGCGCCAGGCGCTGGGCCTTGGGCATGCCGGCGATTTCCAGAGGCACCGCGATGTTGTCCCTGACATTGCGCGCATGCAGCAGGTTGAAGCCCTGGAAGATCATGCCGATGCGCTGACGTTGCTGGCGCAGTGGCTTGTCGCCCAGGGTGGTGAGGTCTTGCCCGTCCAGGATGATGCGCCCGGAACTGGGGCGTTCGAGCAGATTGAGGCAACGCAACAGGGTCGACTTGCCCGCCCCGCTGCGCCCGAGAATGCCGTACACCGCGCCATCGGGGATGCTCAACGACACCCGGTCCAGCGCCGGCGCCTGGCCGGCGCCGTAGCTTTTGCTCAACTGCTCGACTTCGATCATGGCTGGCTGCCCGCGACCGCTACCGGGATCACCGACCCCGAGTAGTTTTCAGTGATGAACTTGGCCACTTGCGGCGAATTCAGGTCCTTGGCCAGTTGCTTGATCCGCGGGTCATCCTGCAGTTTGGGAGTGGTCACCAGGATGTTGGCGTACGGGTTGTGCGCGGCCTTCTCCAGCCCCAGGGCATCCTTGGCCGGCACCAGCCCGGCTTCCAGGGCGTAGTTGCCGTTGATCACCGCCAGGTCGACATCATCCAGGGCCCGGGGGATCTGCGGCGATTCGATCTCGATAATCTTCAGTTGTTTGGGGTTTTGCGCGATGTCCTTGGGGGTGGCCTGGTCGCGGGCCGGGTCGTCGAAACCGGGCTTGAGCTTGATCAGGCCGTTGTCTTGCAGCAGGTAGAGGGCACGGCTCAGGTTGGTGACGTTGTTGGGCACCGCCACCGTGCCTTTGACGGGCACCTGTTCGAAGCTCTTGTGGCGATGGGAGTAAATCCCCAGGGGCTCGATGTGCACCGTGGCGGCCACCGCGAACTTCTGGCCCAGAGCCTGTTCCTGGGATTGCAGGTACGGCAGGTGCTGGAAGTAGTTGGCATCGACATCACCGTGGACCAGCAACTCGTTGGAGTTCACGCCGTTGGGGATCTCGATGATTTTGAGCTGCAACTGCGGGTCGATCTTCTGCACGTAAGCCAGGATCTGCGCGTGGGGCACCGGATCGGCGGCGACACGCAGGGGTTCGGCGGCCTGCACGGCAAATGCGGCGGACAGTCCACTCAACAACGCCAGGGTCAATGCGCTTTTTTTCAACATGGGGCAGTCCTTGATCGAATAACGAATAGAAAGGTCAGGCACTCAGGGCGGCGGGCAGCAAGGCGTCGCCATAGAACCGCTGCGCCACATCCGGGTGGGAACGCAGGCGACCCTTGAGGTAATTCCAGCCGACATCGCGCAGCAGCGGGTTGGCCGGGTCACTGGCCGGGCCACGGGCTTCGCGTTGCAGCTCGGCGGGCAGCGGATACAGCGGCACCACCGCGTCCAGCCGGGCGCCGAGGAAAAACGCGATGGACAGGCGGTCGCGGTCCGGCGGAGGCGAATGCACCCGGTGCACGGTGGCCCGCAGGTAACCGTTGCTGGCCAGCTCCAACAGCTCGCCGATGTTCACCACCAGCGAGTTCTCCCGTGGCAGCGCATCGATCCAACGGCCGTCCTCGACCTCCACCTGCAGACCGGCCTGTTGGTCCTGCAGCAGAAAGCTCAGGAACCCGGAATCCTTGTGCGCACCGACGCCCTGCTGGCTTTCGCCCGGGGCGCGACCGGGGTAGCGGATCAATTTGATGTGTTCGTTGGGCTTGTCGCCGTACAACGGATCGAAGGCCTGCTCCGGCAGCGACAACGCCAGGGCGAAGGCGCGCAGCAGACGCAGGGACATGGCGGTCATCGCCTGCTGCCATTCCAGCAGCAAAGGTTTGAGCTGGGGCAAGGCCTCGGGCCATTGGTTGGGCCCTTGCAAGCGTGCCCAGGCCGGGCGTTGGGAGTCCAGCGCCAGTGCGTCGCGCTCGGCCCCGATGTCGAACTGCTCGCGCAAGTCCGGCCGGCCACGGGTGATCTCCGAGGCGGCGCGGTTATAGCCGCGAAAATGCGGGGAATTGATCATCCCCACCGCCAGTTTCTGCGCCTCGGGCAAGGCAAAGAACTGCCGCGCCTGCTGCTGCACCTGCTGGAGCAGTTGGCTGTCGATGCCATGCCCGGTCAGGTAGAAAAAACCAACGTCCCGCGCCGCATGGCGCAATTGCTCAAGAAACCCCTGGCGCTGCGCGGGGCTACCGTCCAACAGCGCCAGGTCCAGCGAAGGCAGCGCGGTGATATCCAACGAGTGCGACATGCTTCACTCCCCTGTGAGTTGAAAAAGTCCGATGCGCGCCGCGATCCCTGCGCGCAACGCTTGCGCTCAAGACGGGCTCAGAGCTTGGCGATCGACACTTCGGTGGATTTGACGAAGGCAATGACTTCGCTGCCGATCTTCAATTCCAGGTCGCGCACCGAGCGGGTGGTGATCACCGAGGTGACGATGCCCGATGCGGTCTGCACGTCGATTTCCGACACCACCTGGCCTTCGTGGATCTCCTTGATCACGCCCTTGAACTGATTGCGTACGTTGATCGCTTTAATGGTCATGCTCGGTCTTCCTGTGTGAGGCCCGGCAAATCCGCCGGGTGGCTGAGGGCTAAAGTGCACCCTTGGCGTACTGATTTAAAGGAATAAATAATTAGTATTTTATGCCTTTTAGATATATCAAGCCCGCCCCCCCGCTAAGCCGGTCAGCTTGACCCCAGGCGGCACCTTTGTTTTTCTGGGGCTCCACGGCTGATCAGGCCGTTTCAGGAGGTTGTGTATGCGAATGCTCGAACTGGCGGGCGTCAACGTCCCGGTGCTGGGCCAGGGCACCTGGCACATGGGCGAGGACCGTCATCAGCGGACCCGGGAGGTGAACGCGTTGCGCACCGGTATGGACCTGGGCATGAGCCTGATCGACACCGCCGAAATGTATGCCGAGGGCGGTGCCGAGACGGTGGTCGGCGAAGCCATTGCCGGGCGGCGCGAACAGGTGTTTCTGGTGAGCAAGGTCTACCCGCACAATGCCAGCCGCCAGGGTATTGCCCAGGCTTGCGAGCGCAGCCTGAAACGGTTGGGCACCGACTACATCGACCTGTACCTGCTGCACTGGCGCGGCCAGTACCCCCTGGAAGAAACCGTCGAGGCCTTTGAACGCCTGCGGGCCGACGGCAAGATCGGGCGCTGGGGCGTGTCCAACTTCGACCTGGCCGACCTGCAGGAACTGGCGGCACCGGCCTGTGCCAGCAACCAGGTGCTGTACAACATCGAACAACGCGGCATCGAGTTTGACCTTCTGCCCTGGAGCCAGCAGCAACGCCTGCCCATCATGGCCTACTGCCCGATTGCCCAGGCCGGCGCCCTGCTCGCCCATCCGCTGCTGGAACAGATTGCCCGGCGCCATCAGGTGACCACGGCCCAGGTGTCACTGGCCTGGGTGTTGCGCCAGGACGGGGTGATCGCGATCCCCAAGGCGGTACGCCCCGAACACCTGCAACTCAACGCGGCCGCCGCCGGGCTGCAACTGGATGCCGAGGACCTGGCCGCCATCGATAGCGCCTTTGCCGCCCCGACGCGCAAGCAGCGCCTGGCCATGGTTTGAGCCTGACCGGGCGCTATCCGGACAGCGCTCGGAATAAACCTACGAACACCAGAGTTCTGACACCGAAGCATTTAAGATTCGTCTGATGCCTGGGCAACGTGCCTCAGCCTTACAGTTGGCGCATGAGACTAAAAAGCTATCTGCATCAGATTAATCCGCTCTTTTCCAGACCCGAAGCCGCCGTCCGGTTGCTTCGGTTTTTTGCGTTGATTCTGCTCGCGGGCATCCTGATCGGCGTCTACAACTTTTTACGCTCGACCCTTAACGACAACCTGTCCCGGCGCCACAGCTACATGGGCGGGGCCATCACCCAAGCGCAAACCTTCTTCACCACCCGGGAAACCCTGCTCGAAAGCCTCAGCCTGTCGGCGGTGCGCCAGAGCGCCGAGCTTCCCGCTCAGATTCCTCAAGCAGAGGGCAATGAAATCCGCCTGCAACTGAGCACCACCGCCGGCGAGCAATGGAGTATCTGGCTCACCGACCGCATGCGCGAACACCTCAAGCACCAGCAACTGAACCTGCTGTACATCAGTGCAGACCCACAGCCACGGGTCGAGCGCCTGTATAACGCCAACCCGCATCTGGCCGCTGTTCCTACCTCGATACTGGATCGCCTGGCCGACCTCGCCCCCCAGCAGGTACTACCCGACACGGGCCAGTGGCTGACCGAACACGCGGCAGAGTTGACCCAGCTGTACATTTTCTTTCCCCTCGATGATCGCGTCGCCGATTCCGGCTGGCTGGGCCTGGAGATGGATGGCAATGAAGTCTCGGCAGCCCTCAGCGACCAGAGCGCCGGGGAGTTCATGATCCTCAACACCCTGGGCGACCTGGTGCTCACCAACGCCTCCTCCGACCGCATGAGTCAGGCCTTGGTCGAACTGCAGGGCGACAATTTTTTCGGTTTCATCGGCGGTACCTGGTTTCCCGATCAGGTGGTGATCCGCAAGCAGCTCAAGTCCACGGATTGGCAGCTGATCTACTCCTTCGAACTGCGCAAGCTGCTCCATGACCTGTGGCCGCAACTGCTGGGTGCGTTGCTGTTCAGCCTGCTGAGCGCCAGCCTGATCTACCTGCTGGCCCGGCGCGTGGAGCAGCACTTTATCGTCCCGGCGCTGAACCGGATCCAGGCTCTGGTGGAGAGCGAGGCCTTCAGCCGTGACGTGATCCAGACCGCCCCCGTGGCCCTGTGCGTGCTACGCCGCAGCGACGGCAAGGTGGTCCTGGAAAACACCCTGTCCCACCAGTGGCTGGGCCAGGGCGAGGCCCGTGATCTATTGTGCGGCGGCTGGATGCAGCAGGCCTTTGATCCCGATGGTCCCGAGCGTACCGATTACTTTGAAACCGCCGAAGGCCGGCACCTCTACCTGAACTCGGTCGCCACCCGCTACCACGGCGAAGACGTGCTGTTTGCGCCTTCAGCGACATCAGCGCCCGTAAGCAGGTTGAAGCGGCTCTCAACGAAGCCCGGCACAACGCCGAGGCCGCCAATGCGGCCAAGACCCTGTTCCTGGCCACCATGAGCCACGAGATCCGGACTCCGCTCTACGGCGTGCTCGGGACCCTGGAACTGTTGGGCCGCACCCAGCTCGACCAACAGCAGAAACACTATCTACAGGCGATGGAAGGCTCCTCGGCGACCTTGCTGCAGATGATCTGCGGCGTGCTCGACGTCTCGAAAATCGAAGCTGGGCAACTGGAACTCGAGCTCCGGCAGTTCTCGCCCCTCGACCTGGCCTGCGAAGTCGTCCAGAGCTATGCCGCCGCCGCCCAGGCCAAAGGCTTGCAACTGTATGCCTGTCTTGAATGGCAACTGCCGGAATGGCTGATCGGCGATGTCGCCCGTATCCGGCAGATACTCGGCAATCTGTTGAGCAACGCGCTCAAGTTCACCGACGCCGGGCGCGTTGTGCTCCGGGCCCACCTGTTGGAACTCGAGGGAAACCGCTGCACTATCGAGTGGCAGATCAGTGACACCGGCAAGGGCATTTCCGAACAGGACCAAATGAAGCTGTTCGAGCCCTTCTTCCAGACCCCGGGCGATACCAGCGTCATCGCCGGTACCGGTTTGGGCCTGCCCATCTGCCAGCGCCTGACGCAATTGATGGACGGCAACATGCGCGTGGTCAGCGAGCTCGGTCTGGGCAGCAGCTTCAGCCTGAGCCTGCCTTTGCAGCGGGCCACGGACAACGCCGGCCCCTACGTCACGCCCCTGCTTGGGCCGCAGATAATCTACGTATTGTCTCCGGTGCGCGAGCTGGCCGAGAGCATGGCCGGCTGGTTGCGGCGCTGGGGCGCACGGGTCCACCTGCGCCTGCCGGGTTACATCGACACCAACAGCGACAGCGTCTTGCTCGAACTGCACCCCGGGAAAATCGAACACCGGCTTGAGCCTGATTGGCAGGGGCCACTGGTCCTGGCCTGCGGTGTCGGGCTGAACCAGGCGCGCCGTGATAATCGCTGGCAGGTAGATATCAGCGACCTGCGGGCCATTCACCGAGCCGTCAGCCAGGCACAAGGACGGCCCGCCACCGAGGACGAGACGTTGGTTCCGAGCCACGACCTGGCAAAGCTGGGCCTGAATGTGCTGGTGGCCGAGGACAACGTGATCAACCAGCTGATTATCAGGGACCAGCTGGAAGAGCTGGGCTGCACCGTCCAACTGGCCGGCAACGGCGACGAAGCCCTCAACCTGTGGCGCAACAACCGCTTCGATGTGGTCCTGACCGATATCAACATGCCCAAGCTCAATGGCTACGAATTGAGCCGGAAGCTACGTCGACTGGGGTGCAGCACGCCGATTTTCGGTGCAACCGCCAACGCCATGCGCGGTGAAGAAGCCCAATGCCTGGCAGCCGGCATGGAGCGCTGCCTGGTCAAACCTTTTTCTCTGGGAACGCTGCTCAGTTACCTGGCGCCCTACGCCAAGGCCACGTCGCAGTCCGGAGCGTCGGACACATGAATCTGTCGCTGTTGCATGCGCAATGGCCCTCACCGCAACCCTGCCACCCACTCGGAGCGGCTTTTGCCCATGCCCATGCCCCTGCCTAGCCCGCCTTGCGCCGTCGATATGGATACGCTTTTACTGCCCGTGGCCTTGCGCGAGGTGTTTATCCGCACCCTGCGCGCGGATATCCAGCGCATTGACGCAGCCCTCGACCAGAGCAACACCTTGCATGCGGCGCAATGCTTTCACAGCGTTGCCGGCGCCATGGGCGTGGTCAACGCCTTGCCCCTGGCGCGCGCCTGTGTCGAGTTGGAAACCCGACTGCGTGAGCATCGCCCCAGTTCGCCGCTTCGGCTCCAGGCTCGGCAACTGGCGCAGCGGCTGACGCTCTTTCTCGATGGACTGGAGCAATGAATTCACCTCGGCAGGGGCAGATCGGGCTGCAAGTCCCACCAGCGCGGCAGCAGTTGCTGGACCCGGGCTTCGCCAAAACGATCATCGATCAACATCACCACCCCACGATCCTGCTGGCTGCGGATCACCCGACCCGCGGCCTGCACCACCTTTTGCAACCCCGGGTAGAGGTAGGTGTAGTCATAGCCGGCGCCAAAGATCGCTGCCATGCGCTGCTTCAACTGTTCGTTCACCGGGTTCAACTGGGCCAGGCCCAGGGTGGCGATAAAAGCGCCGATCAGCCGCGACCCCGGCAAATCGATACCCTCGCCAAACGCTCCGCCGAGCACCGCAAAACCGATGCCCTGCCCTTCGCTGCTGAACTGATCGAGAAAGCCCTGACGCTGCCCCTCGTCCATGCCCCGCGATTGCAGCCACAGCGCAATGTCCGGGTGCTCGCGGACCAATAACTGCGCCACCTGCTGCAGGTAATCGAAACTGCTGAAAAACGCCAGGTAATTGCCGGGGCGCTGACGGAACTGGCGCGCCATCAGTTCGACAATCGGCGCCAGGGACGCTTGGCGATGCACAAAGCGGGTGGAGATGCGCTTGACGATATGCACCTCCAGTTGCGCCGCGTCGAACGGCGACTCGACATCGACCCAGACCGTTGTGTCCGGCAGGCCCAGCAGGTCGCTGTAGTAATGCCGCGGGTTGAGGGTCGCGGAAAACAGCACGCAACTGCGCGCCGCCGTCAGCCGGGGGCGAATGAAGCCGGCCGGCACCACGTTGCGCAGGCACAACTGGGACAGGCTGCGCTTGGTATTCAGTTCGCGTTTGCTGATATCGAACAGAAAGTGCTCATCGAACAGCTCTGCGACCCGGGCGAACTGCATCAGGTCGAAGTAGAAACCTTGCAGGCTGGCGTCCAGGCCCTGGGGGTGATCGTTGAGGTAATCGCCAATCGCCGACACGCACAACGACAGGGCTTTGAGCAACGCTGCGGGGGTCTGGGCATAGGCCTGGTAAGGCGCCAGTTGTTCCTTGTGCAGGGCGTTCCATTCTCGGCTCAGGCGTTGTAGGGGCTTTTTCAGCGCCTCGGGCGCCACCGCCCGCACAGCGTTCAACTGATACTGGTCGAGGCTGGCGCTGTACATCGAACGCCCGCGTTCCACCAGGTTATGTGCCTCGTCCACCAACACGGCCACTGTCCACTGATGGGCCTGGGCCAGGCCGAACAGCAAGGCGCTGAAATCGAAGTAGTAGTTGTAGTCCGCTACCACCAGGTCGCTCCAGCGGGCCATCTCCTGGCTCAGGTAATAGGGGCAGACCTCATGCGCCAGGGCAATCTGCCGCAGGTGCTGCTGATCCAGCAGACGCACCTGGCTTGCCGCCTGGCGCGCCGCCGGCAGGCGATCGTAGAAGCCCCGAGCCAGGGAGCAGGACTCGCCATGGCAGGCTTTGTCCGGGTGCTCACAGGCCTTGTCCCGGGCCACCAGCTCCAGTACCCGCAATGGCAGGTCGGGACAACTGTCGAACAGCACCTGGGACGCATCCAGCGCCAGTTTGCGCCCCGGGGTCTTGGCGGTCAGGAACAACAGCTTGTCCAGGTGCTGCGGGGCCATGGCCTTGAGCATGGGGAAAAGAGTGCCAATAGTCTTGCCAATCCCGGTCGGTGCCTGGGCCATCAGGCAGCGCCCGGTACTCACCGCCTTGTACACCGATTCGGCCAGGGAACGCTGGCCGCTGCGAAACTGCCCATGGGGAAACGCCAGGGCCTGGGTTGCCAAGTCCCGAGCGCTGCGGTGCGCCAGTTCCTGCTCGGCCCACTGCACAAAGACTTCGCACTGTTGCTTGAAAAACAGCTCCAGCGCCGCCGCCTCAAAGGGCTCGACCAAGGCGGTTTCCTGCTCGCTGACAATGTCGAAATACACCAGCGCCAGGCGGATCTCACTCAGTTCCAGGGCCTGGCACATCAGCCAGCCATAGACCTTGGCCTGGGCCCAGTGCAGTTGCCGATGGTTGGGCGGCATGCGGCTCAGGTCGCCACGGTAGGTCTTGACCTCCTCCAGCAGATTTTGCGTGGGATCGTAGCCGTCGGCCCGGCCTTTGACCGTCAACGGCCCGTACTGGCCTTGCAGGGCCACTTCGTTCTGGTAGCCAGGGCTGCGCCGGGCGGCCACGGTGCGATGGCCGGCGATGCCTTCGAGCGCGGTGGGCGATGGGGTGAAACGCAAATCGAGGTCACCGACCTTGGCCGTGAACTCACACAGTGCCCGCACCGCGATGCGGTAGCTCAAGCCGACTGCTCCTGCCATTGCACGTAGCAGACCGCCACTGGCATCTGGTGCTGGTGGCAGAACTCAAGCCAGCGCAACTGGTTGTCTTGCAGGCGATCCCCCGGGCCCTTGACCTCGATCATGCGGTAGGTCTTTTGCTCGGGCCAGAACTGGATCAGGTCCGGCATGCCCGCACGATTGGCGCGGATATCCAGCAGCAGGCGCTCGAACCAGTGCTTGAGGTGCGCCGCCGGCAAGCACTCCAGAGCCTGGTCGAGCAGCTCTTCAGTCAGCGCGCCCCAGAACACAAAGGGCGATTGAACGCCCCACTTGGCCACGAAACGCTGGCGGATGGTGTGGAGGTAACGCCCGTCATCCAGCTCGGCCAGGCAGGCCTGGAACAACTCGGCGCGACGCGGGTGGAAGTCTTCGCTCAACAGGTCCACCGGTCCGCGCTGGAACGGGTGAAAGAACGCCCCGGGCAACGGTGCGAAGATCGCCGGCCAGCACAGCAGGCCGAACAGCGAGTTGATCAGGCTGTTTTCAACGTAGTGCACCGGCGCCTGTTCGGCATGCAGGTGGGCCTGGACGTGGTACTCCACCGACAGCAGCGCATCGCTGCGGGCCAGGTTCAGGTCCAGGCGTTGTGGCTCGCGACCCGGCACCCGACGCTGGACCGGGCCGCCGAGCTTACGCCGCAGGCGCGGCAGCACCCGCAGCAAGAGTTGCTGTTCGGCCGAGCTCTGCGGCGCCTCGGCAGCCACTTCGGCCAGCGTCAGGGCCTGGGGGTAATCGCCACTGCGCTCCAGGACCCGGATCAGCCGCATGCGTGCCCCCGGGAAAGAACACCCCTGATAAATCGCCAGGGCCAGCGCCCAGTCGGCCAGGCGCTCGCACTGCTGGCCGAGCTGGAACAGCAGTTTGGCGCGGCGCTTCTCGAGCCAGGGGTTGTCGATGGCCAGCGCCTGGATCTGCGCCAGCACCTCGTCCAGCGCCAGCCCGGCCTCAAACCCTGCCTGGCATTGCTGGAGGTACAGGTAGCCGTCGATATCGGCACGGCTGCGCAGGCCTCGGGAATCGGCGCTGAACTCGACTTTTTCATAGGTGTAGATGCCAAGATCGGCCAACACGAACTCGGACCAGTCCTGGTACAAATTGCCGAAAAACATCAGGCGCAGGCGATCGCACAAATCCATCACCGTCAGGCTCAGCAACTGCTCATCGAGCTGCGGGCACCAATCGACGAAAGCCTGCGGCGGTGGCTCATGCTCGGTCAATGCCGCCAGCCAATCGGTTTTCCTGGCTTTAGGCTGATGGATGACGGCGGCAAAACACTGGAGGATTTCGGCCTTTTGCAACAGACCGAACAGCTCCTCCAGGGACACCTCGGCCTGCGGGTCGACCCAGCCCAGGTGCGCCAGGGGCGCGGCCGCCAGGGTGATATCGCCGATCTCGGCATAACTGAGCTTGGTGGCACGAAAATGTCGCCCCTTGCGCATCACCAGGCGTACCAGCAACGCCTGGGAAGGTTGCGGCAGCCCGGCGAAATCAGCGATAAACCGCTGCTCTTCGGGGCACAACAGGTCGGCATAACGCTGCTCGATCCAGGCCAGCACTTGCTGAAAGTTGTGCAGGTAATAGAACGGATTTTCGAGGGGGGTGGAAGTCACAGAATGCAGGCACCGCAGGAAAAGACACTGGTTATGCATACAGATAACAGCTGTGCGCCATGCCTGGCAAACACTATTGGATAAATGGCGCCCTGGCTGCCAAGCCTTGGGCGAGCACTTTTTTGCGCAGCTTGCAGCGAGGGCGAATGACTATAGAGTCATGAAAATGCGGCACACTGTGCCGATTCAACGATGCACGAACGAGAGGTTTGTCTATGAAGTTTAAAACCCTGGGCCTGGCCCTGGCGGCCACCACACTCCTGGCCTTGGCGGGTTGCGCCTCACCCACCGTGGTGACCTTGCAGAACGGCACCCAGTACCTGACCAAGGACGTGCCAAAGACTCGCACGGCCGATGGCTTCTATGAGTTCGTCGATATCTCCGGCAAAAAAATCCGCATCAAGGCGGACGATGTGGCCACCGTCCGCCAGGAAAAATAACCGCCTGCGCTCAAGATCAATCAGCGGTAGAGGCCCAGCTCTGGCACACGGCCTCAGGCGAGAACGATGCCTGCGCCGTTCAACTGCTCCAGGCCCACACCCACCAGGGTCACCGAAGCCTGGCCAAAGCTCAGCAGCGTGTCATTGCCCACCGCTGTGGCGTGGGCGCGGTAGCTGTCGTTCGACGCCACCCCGGCCACCCCCATGAACACCAGGCTGTCACTGGCCTGGTACCCCTCCAGCCGGTCATGGCCGAAGTCGCCACTGAACACAAAGGTATTGTGGCCGCCCCCCGCCTGCAGCAGGTCATCACCGGCGCCGCCGACAAACACATTATGGCCGAGCTTGCCCAGCAGATGATCGTTGCCCCCCAGGCCGAACAGCCAGTCACCCGCGCTATCGGCCCGTACCGGGTTGGCACCGGCGTCGCCACTGTGGGACGTGGCGTAGTCGGTCAGCACCGTGCCCGCCAGCAGGCCTGTACCCGTGACCTGATGGCTGACCTCCTCCTTGAGCAGCCCCCACAACGGACCTGACTCCTTGCTGGTCAAGGTGCCGATATCCCGAGTGATGCTGATGCCGCCCTGGGCATCGCGGATATACAGGCTGCCGGCGCCATCGTTGGCAAACACCAGGTTGTGCACCGACTGCTGCAACTCCAGGGTGTTGTGCCCCTGGCCACCCAGCAGGATGTTGTAGCCGCCGCCATCGCGGAACGTATCGTTGCCCTTGCCGCCCTCAAGGTAGTCATTGCCCTTGCCGCCCTGGATCAGGTCGTTGCCGTCGCTGCCGATGATAAAGGTGCTGCCCTGGTGCGCCTCGGCATTGCGGTTGAGGTCCTGAACCCAAGTGCCGGCCCGTGCCGGGTCCGACAGGTTGGCGACGATGATGGTCGAGTCCTGGTGAGTGAAGTCATAGAACGCCGAGTGCAGCACCCGGATCATTCCGGAGTCGTAACCACTGGGCAGGTGAGACAGCCAGGTGGGCACATTGAGAATCGAGAACGGCAGCAGGTTCCAGGCGCTCGAGGCGTAGAAGTCGTTGAAGCTGACGATATTGTTGGTCGCCGAGTCGTGAGGTGCATCGTGCACCCCGAGGGACGACAGGTTGAAGCTGGATCCGTCCAGGGCGCGAAACACCGGGTCGTTTTCATAGCCGATGTTCAGCACCTTGTCGCTGGCGCTCTGGGTCGGCGAAGCGTAGGCCAGGTACTTGGCATCCTTGAAAAAACCGTCCCAGCGCCCTTCGCTCAGGTCCGCCAGGCTATTGACCGCCAATCCGCCCAGGCTGTGGCCGCTGACCACGATATCCGAGCCGCTCAGGCCATTGGCCCGGGCAAAGGCCGCGACGTCGGCCAGCAGGCCGCCGAACGCCTCGCCGCTGTAGTTCCTGGCGTAGTCCTTGGGCCCCAGGGCCGCCAGCAGGTCATTGAGCACATCGCCGATGGAGTCGCTGATCACCGATTCGCGCGGGCCGCTGGTGCCGCGAAAGGCAATGCCGATCGAGGTCAGTTGGCCATTGGCGTCGTACTGGCCGAGGACTTCAGCCTGGGCCGTGGTGTAGCCGGCCTTTTCACCAAAAAAAGTGCCACGGGCATCGACCTTGCCGCCATACCCCAGATGGGCTGCGTTGATGGGCGTCCAGCCGGCCTGGTGCAAGGCGTCGAGGGCGGCTTTTTCCGAGTCGGGGTTCCACGGCACGCCGGGAATCACTCCCTGGGCGTCGCTGCTGCCGATCAGCGCACTGACCAGGGTCGCCGGCAGGCCAAGGCCGAAACCGTTGTGCTGATAGCCCACGGCAAAGCCGTTATCAAGGTTGTGGTAGGAGTACAGGGTGATTGCCAGGGCATCGGCGAACAGCGCCTTGCTGCCTTCGCTGCCGAGGTTTTTGTAGTCATAGACCGCCATGGTTGTGCCTCTCTTGTGGGAAAACCGGGCTTGAACCGGCGCCACCAGGAAGGGGGCGGCACCGGAGTGCACTGCCTGCTCAGGCGAAGACCAGCGCTGCCCCGGCCAGGCTGTCCGGGGCGACACCGACCAGGGTCACCGCGTAATCGCCCACACTCAGCACCGTGTCCTGGCCGCTCTGCGTCAGGTGCTGGCGGTAGTCGTAACCCTGCCCCGCCCCTTCGACACCGAGGAACACCAGGGTGTCGCTGCCCTGATAGCCGTGCAAGGTGTCGAAACCAAAGGCGCCGTTGAACAGGAAGGTGTTGCCGCCGCCGCTGGCGTACAGCGCATCATTGCCGGCGCCGCCGACAAAGGTCACCTGGCTGTGCTCGCTGCGCAGCAAGTCATCGCCGCCAAGGCCGAACAGCCAGTCGCCCTCGCCGCTGGCCACCAGTGAATTGCCGTAGGCATCGCCGTTGAACGAAGGGGTGTAGGGCGTCAGGTGACCACCGGCCAACAGCCCGGCAGCGGTGACCTCATGGCTCACCTCTTTGCTGAACAGGCCCCAGGCAAAGCCCGGCTCCTTGCTGATCAGAGCGCCGATGTCCCGGGTCAGGCTGATGCCACCGTAGGCATCGCGGACATACAAGGTGCCATCGCCATCGTTGGCCAGGCTGAAGTGATCGAGGGGTTGGCGCAGCTCGAAGACGTTATGCCCCTTGCCGCCGAGCATGAGGTTGTAGCCGCCCTCATCGCGAAAACGGTCATCGCCGTCGCGGCCCTCCAGGAAGTCATTGCCCCGCCCACCCTTGAGCAAGTCGTTGGCGTCGCTGCCGATGATAAAGGTGCTGCCGGTGTGCTCCTGGGCATGGCGATTGAGGTCTTCGACCCAGGTTTGGCCTCGGTTGGATGACGACAGGTTGGAAATGACCAGGGTCGAATCCTTGCTCGTCAGCCCGCAGAAGCTCGAATCGATTACCCGGTTCAACGCGTCGGCATACCCGGCTGAGCCGTGGGCCTGCCACGACAGCGGGTTGAGAATGCTCTGCGGCAGCAGGTTCTCCAGGGTGCTGGCGTAATGGTCGTTGAAGTTGACGATGTTGTGGGTGGCCGAGGGTTGTGGCCGGTCGTGGCTGCCCAGGGAGGTCACGCTGAAACGGCTGCCGTCGAGCACCCGGAACACCGGATCGTTTTCAAAGCCGATGTTCAGCACCTGGGGCGCTACCGGGGCCTGGGTCGGCGAGGCGAAGGCCACGTAGTGCGCCTGCTGATAAAAACCGCCCCAGTGCTCGCCACTCAGGGCCGCCAGGCTGTTGACCGCCAACCCACCCAGGCTGTGGCCGCTGACCAGTACATCCTTGGCCCCCAGGCCCTGGGCCTCGGCGCCAATCGCCAGCCAACCGCCGGGCTGGGGCTGGCCGTCGGGGGCGTAGGCATAGAGCGCCAGGGTCATGGCGGCGCTGTACTGCGCCTTGGCCGCCTGCTCCGAGAGCTGCTTGTAAGCAAAAATGCCCATGGGGTGTTCCTCTGTTGTGCTGATCGTGTCTGCATAGCGCCCGTCAGTGCGGGCTGCGCGTTACAAAGGCCTCGTCGACCCGCGCCAGGTCCGCTTCGCGCAGGGTGCCGGCGTAGTAATGCAACTTGGTCCAGGCCATCAGGTAGTCGTAACGCGCCTGGGCCAGGTCGCGCCGGGTGCTGTAGAGCTGCTGCTCGGCGTTCAGCGCATCAAGGTTGACCCGTTCGCCGCCGAGGATGCTTTGCCGGGTCGAGACCACCAACGCCTCGGCCGAGCTCAGGGCTTTCTGATAGGCCCGCAGTTTGTTGGCGCCCGACAGGCAGGCGCTGAACTGGCGGCGCAGCTCGATCAGGGTTTCGCGGGTCTGTGCGTCCAGCTCGTACTCGGCTTGCTCCATGGAGCGGCTGGCCTGGCGGGTCGCGGCCGACACCCCGCCACCGGCGTACAGCGGCACGCTGACCTCGATGCCAATGGTGTTGGTGTCATAACGCTGGTTGTAGGTATTGCCGCTTTCCGACTCGTTCTGGCGCACCGAGGCATAGGCATTGAGCTTGGGCATATGCCCGGCGCGGTTGCGTTCCACCTCGTAACGCGCGACTTCCAGGCGCTGGCGGCCGGAGGCCAGGTTCGGGTTGTTGCTCAGGGCCAGTTCATGCCAGGTGGTGAAACTGGCCGGGGTCAAGGCGAACACCTGGAAGCCCTTGTCCAGCGGCTGCAAGTCGCCGATATCCACCGCCGGCACCCCGATCAGCGCCCCCAGCTCGCGCAACGAGGCGTCCTGTTCATCCTGGGCTTCGATCTCTTCGGCGGTGGCCAGCTCATAGCGTGACTCGGCTTCAAGGATGTCGGTGCGGGTGCCTTCGCCCTGCAGGAACAGGTGCTGGTTCTGCTGGAACTGCTGCTCGAAAGCGCGCTTCTTGGCCTGGGCGATGTCGATTTGGTCCTGGGCGAACAGGGCCTTGGTGTAATAGGTCAGCACCCGTACCAGCAGCTCCTGGCTCTTGCCGCGAAAGGTCTCATCGGCGAACAACGCCTGGGCCACGCCCTTGCGGTAGGCGGCGTAGGCTTCGTAGTCGATCAGCGGCTGTTGCAAGGTGAAGGATGAGCCGTAGCTGCTGTAGTTGCGGTCCTCATGCTGGGTGCCGCGCACGGTGTCGAGGTAGGTCACCTTGGACGTGTTGCGGCCCTTGTTGTAGCTGTAGCCCAGTTTGGGCAGCAACCCGGCGCGGCCAATGGCGCGGTTTTCCAGGCCGGCGTCGCGCTCCTTCATGGCGCCGAGGAACACCGGGTCGTTGCGCAGCGCCTGTTCGTAAATCTGGAACGGTCCCATGGCCCGGGCGTTGCCACAGACCAGCAGCAGGACGGCAGCGAAGAGGGAAAGCTTACTCATGCGACGCAACCTCCTTATTCTTCGGTCAACGCGGAACCTGCCCGGTCGAGCAGTGGCTTGAACAGGTAATTGAGCAGCGAACGCTCGCCAGTGCGCACAAACATCTCGGCCGGCATGCCGGGTTTGATCACCAGGCCGTTGAGCGCCGCCAGCGCCTGGTCGCTGACGCTGCTGCGCAGTACGTAATAGGGCACGCCGGTTTTCTCATCGAGCATCTGGTCGGCGGAAATCAGGCTGACCTCCCCCGGCACCCGGGGCGTGCGGCTTTGGTTGAAGGCGGTGAACAGGATGTCCACCGGCAAATGGCTGCCGACCTTGTCCACCAGGTTCACCGGCAAGCGCCCTTCCACCTCCAGCCGCGTGCCCTGGGGCACGATCTCCAGCAGGGTTTCGCCGGCACGCACCACCGCGCCTTCGGTGTGCACCCCGAGGTTGACGGCGATGCCCGCGGACGGGGCGACGATCTCGCTGTGCCGCAAGTCAAACCCGGCCGAAGCCAGTTGCTGCTCCAGGGTCAGGCTCTTGAGCTGGGCGTCGGCCAATTGGCTGCGCACCTCCTTCTGGTACTCCTCGGCGTGCTGCTGCAATTTGAGCCGCGATTCGCGGATGCCCTGCTCCACGCGCCCGCTTTCGCCGCTGTTCTGTGCCAGCTCCTGCTGCACTTGCGACAGTTGACGCTGGTACTCCAGCAAGCGATTGCGCGGGATATAGCCGTTGTCCGCCAGGGGTTGCAGGTTGCTCAGTTGCTGGCGCAAGGAGTCGGCCTGGTTGTTGAGGTCGCTGCGAGCGCGGCGCATGCCGGCCAGTTGCGCGCTGGCGCCTTGGATATTGGCGCCGATCGCCGCCTGCTCGCGGGAGAACGCCTCGCGACGGCTGCTGAACAATTGGCGCTGGCCTTCGAGCACCAGGCCCAGGCGCGGGTCGGGGTCACCGCTCAACTGCGGCGGGAAGTCGACCTGCTTGAGGTTGTCGCGTTCGCTCTGCCAGCGCGCCACGCTGGCCCAAGCCATGCGGTACTGGGCTTGCAGCGACTGCACATCGGCGCCGATCTGGGTCTGGTCCAGGCGAAACAGCGGCTGGCCCTGGCGCACCGCTTCACCCTCGCGCACCAGGATCCGGCTGACCACCCCGCCGCTCATCGATTGCACCGCCTTGCGCTTGCCCGAGACCACCACGGTGCCCTGCACCGGGATCCCCTGATCCAACGGTGCCAGGGCCGCCCAGGCAAAAAAGCTGCCGGCGCCGAACAGCGCCAGGGCCCAGCCCAGGCGTGCAAAAAACCGCGCGTCACGCTCCGGACGCGGCGCTGTGTAGGTGTTGTCATTGATCATCTGCTGGTCCTGGCTCATGGGCCGTTACTCCGGTTCGGCGCCTGGTATTGCCGGCTCATGCTCAAGCCGGCCGGTGTCGCGGCCGGCGCGGGGGTGGGCGTGCGGGCCGTTTCCTGGGCACCGGCCAGGGCCTTGAGCACTTCCTGGCTCGGGCCAAAGGCCTGCAAGCGCCCTTCGTTGAGCACCAGCAACTTGTCGGCCTGGGCCAGGGCCGAGGAGCGATGGGTCACCAGCACCACGCTGGTGCCCTGGGCTTTCATTTGGGCGATGGCGGCGGCCAGGGCACCTTCGCCCACGGTGTCGAGGTTGGAATTGGGCTCGTCGAGCACCACCAGGCTCGGCTTGCCGTACAGCGCTCGGGCCAGGGCCACCCGTTGTTTCTGGCCACCGGACAGGCCGCTGCCCTCATCCCCCAGTAGCGTGTCGTAGCCCTGGGGCAGGCGCAGGATCATCTCGTGCACCCCGGCCTGCTGCGCCGCCGCCACCACCTGCTGCGGATCGGCCTCGCGAAAGCGCGCAATGTTGTCGGCAATGCTGCCGCTGAACAGCTCGATGTCCTGGGGCAAATAGCCGATATAGGGGCCCAGTTGCTCCCGGTCCCAGCGATGGATATCGGCGCCGTCCAGGCGCACCGTGCCCGCCAGCGTCGGCCACACCCCGACCAGCACCCGGGCCAGGGTCGACTTGCCGGAGCCCGAGGCGCCGAGCACCCCCAGCACCTCGCCGGCCCCTAGGCTGAAATTGACCTGCTGCAGGGTCGCCAGGCGCCGCCCCGGTGGCCCGGCGCTGACCTGTTCAAAGCTGACCTGGCCCTTGGGCGCCGGCAGCGCCATGGCGCTATCGCGGGTGCCGAACTCCTGCAACAAAGTGTCTAGGCGCTGGTAAGCCAGCTTGGCGGTGCTCCACTGCTTCCACACCGCAATCAGTTGATCGATGGGGCTCAACACCCGCCCCATCAGGATCGAGCCGGCGATCATCATCCCCGCGCTCATATCCCCCTTGATCACCAACAAGGCCCCCAACCCCAGCACCAGGGATTGCAGGCACAGGCGCAAGGTCTTGCTCAGGGTACTGATGACCGCCCCGGTATCGCTGGCCTGGTTCTGCAACCCGAGAAACCGCGAGTGCACCTCGAACCAGCGCTTGCGCAGCGCCCCGAGCATCCCCATGGCCTGGATGGTTTCGGCATTGTGCAAGTGACTGCTGGCCAGTTGGGTGGAACGCTGGGAGTAACCGCTGGCCTGGCCCAGGGGCTGGCGGGTCATGGCTTCATTGAGGCAAGCCAGGCCGATCAGCAGCAGGGCCCCGGCCGACGCCAATACGCCGAGCCAGGTGTCGAACAGAAAAATCACCAACAGGTAGATGGGAAACCAGGGGGCATCGAAGAAAGCAAACAGCGCCGGGCCGGTGACGAACTGGCGGATCTGGGTCAAATCGCCCAGGGACTGGCCGGCATGGCCTTCACCACGGGCCAGGTTGCGTTCGAATGCCGCCTGATACACCTGCAGGTTGAACCGCCGCTCCAGCTGACTGCCGATGCGGATCACGATAAAACTGCGCAGCACTTCAAGCAGGCCGATAAATGCAAAAAAGCCGACCACCATCAGGGTCAGCATCAGCAACGTGGTCTGGTTCTGCGAGGTCAGCACCCGGTCATACACTTGGAGCATGTATATCGATGGCACCAGCATCAGCACATTGATCAATGCCGTGAAACACCCCACGCTGATTAAAATACCTTTGTAATCACCGAGTGCCTTGAATAAGGGGGCGGTTTGAGTGGTCTTCGCCATCTTTGTTGATCTTCCCTGAACTAATAACCTGAACCTGGCGGCGCAGGAAGACGTGCATCGCCCGACGCAATACAGGCGCTGTTTATATATAAAACGGGCAGGCAACAACACGCTCTACTTGTAGACGAGTCAGTGTTGAACTTATTTAGCCGCCAATGGCCAATGACTGACAGCCGTGTATGACCTGTGCCATTGATGCGGGTTTGTTTGAACTAAGACGAGTGCCCTGCACGCTGCAGTACGATCAATAATCCGGCACTCGACGTGCTTTGATAAAGCCCTTCTTTCTGTCGACTGAGAAAGATGATCTTCGATCCCTCGGCACCGGTGACGGCGATGCCGTCAGGCTCGGGAAACCAGCCGATGGCGGCCACGCCCAGCCACTGGGTCAGGCAGTCGGCGCCCGTCCCCAGGGTGCCGTTGGGCAACAGTTCAAGGGTGCATTCCTGCGCCGGGTGTGCCGGCTGCTGCAATTGCCACTTTCCGGCCAGTTCAGAGGGGTCGGCCAATCTCAGGCTGCTTGCCATGGTTACATCTCCAAAAAACATCATCAGCGTCGCGAACAGCCACGCGTGGGGCTTGCAGTTCAAGGCTTTGCGGGTCATCGGGGGCTCCATCCGCGGGCTAGCCTCACTCAGGCGCCCGGCCATTGCAACCACAGAGGGCGACGCTTTCGCGTCCCCCTCCTTGCGGCTCAGTTAGGCAACGATATCGCTGATGGCTGCCTGGCCCACGGTGCTGACCAGGAAGTCCGCCACGCCGTGCCCGGAGAAGTCCACCGCCAGGGTACTGATGCCCCCCGAGGTGCCGAGCACTGCGTCACCGGCAGCGCCGGTAAAGGCGTTGACGAAGTGCAGGCCTGCGCCTTTGGTGATGCCCGTCAGGTCGATTTTGTCCAGGCCGCTGACAAAATCCATGATCTGGTCGGCCGCACCCGGCTTGGAGTCGGAACTGGCGGCAAACACGAAGGTGTCGGAACCGGCGCCCCCCCAGAGTTTGTCCGCACCACCGGCGCCGTAGAGGATGTCGTTGCCGGCACCGCCACGCAGCTCGTTGGCCCCGTTGTTACCGATCAGCAGGTCATTGCCCGAACCGCCAATGGCGTTTTCGACACTGACGCCCTTGGCGATGGAGACGTTGCCCACCAGGCCGCCAACGTCGGAGAACGAGGCTTCATTAAGATTGATCTTCTGGTTCTGGGTGAAACCGGAGAAGTCCAGGGTGTCCTTGCCGCCCCCGTCCCAGACCGAGAACACCAGCTTGTCCGACGCCGACGTGGCGCTGAGGAAGTCACGCCCGGCGTTGGAGTTGAAGCCGTAGATGGTGTCGTCCGCACGAGTGCTGGTGTTGGCGCCGTAGAGCTTCTGAATCGCGGCGATATCGTCCATCAGCGGGCCGGACGAATAAGCTTCGACCCCGCCCTTGCTGAAGTTCTGGTTGGTGTTGCTTTCACTCCAGTAGCTCATGACGCTGTAGCCACGGGTGTCCTGGCCATAGCTCGCGTCGCTGTAGGACGGGTTGCCGTTGCCCGCGTTGTAGTCGCCGGGGTGCGCCAGGCCCAGGGTGTGGCCGATTTCGTGAGTCAGGGTCTGACGGCCGTAGTTGTTCAGCTCCGGGTTCTTGTTCTGCGTGTAGCTGCTGTTGGTCAGGTACCAGGAGGTGCCGTCATAGCCGGCGCCGGTCCCCGGCAGGTAAGCGAAGGCCGCAGCGCCATCCTGGCCGCCGCTGTAGTTGCCGAAGGTCATGTGAGCATCGCCACCGGAGGCTTTTTCGCTGAAGCTGACATTCGCCACATCCGACCAGGACTGCATGGCCAGCGCGGCCTGGGCCTTTTGCTGGGCGCTGAACTGGCTGAACCCGGAGATCCCGTGCTTGTACAGCGTGCTCGAGGACGCCGACGTCAGGAAGGTGTAGGTCAGCTCGATCTTGCCGCTACCGTTGAGGTCCTGGTAGGCGGCGCCATCGCGCAACAACTGAGTCGCAGCCTGGTCGACTGTGTAGGAGGGTTTGCCATTGACCGTCAGATTACCGCCACGGTCATACTGATGGCTGAAGCTATTGATCTGGTTATACGCTGAACTTGCAGCCGCCAACGGCAGCGCTTGTTCGGCCGCAGCAATAGCGTTGTCTTGTACTTTCGACATGAACACTTCCTTGTCATCAATGGTGCAGTTTTTTTCGATAGCAACAATCCCTGGCGAGATCGTCCTATCACTCGCCCAATGCAGGCGCAAGAAAACTGACACACTATTAAACAAGTCGTCTAGTCATTTTTTGGCGTCAAACTTTAGTTTGCCGACAAACTCCAGCAAACAATGACCCGGCCGGAAAAAGTTTATTTCTGAATACCTTCCCGGCAACTAATTGTCCGACAATCTACAATTTAATAATTAAATAACCAGCACTAAGCAAGTCACCATCAGCAACTTAACAGTTGCATTAAGTTGCTTTCCAGCCGCTACGTCGCAGGGCGTCCAGCAGGGTTTGTGGATGCAACGCCGGCACCAGGGTGCCGGCGCTGGTGGTCATCGGTTCACCCGCCAGCAAGGCATTGATGATCGCCTCTTCCACCGCTTCCGCCGCTGCGCTGAACAAGGGGGAAATGTGATCGTTGTTAAGCATGGCCAGAGGCGTGCTCAGGGGCAGGTCCTTGCGCCCGTAGTCGGCACTGGGCAGGTCCTGGTTGCCGGTGGCGAAGGCCAGGAAGATATCGCCGCTGGAGTCTTCGGTCCCCCCCCCGGTGCGGGCGATGCCGATCGACGCGCGCTGCGCCAGGCGCTGGCACTGATGAGGCAACAAGGGCGCGTCGGTGGCCAGGATCACCACGATCGACCCCATGCCCGGGGTGCCGCCCTCGTCGAAAGGCGAAGCAATGCCCATCAAGTGGCGCCCCACCGGATAGCCATCGACCCGCAGTTCCTGGCGCTTGCCATGGTTGGCCTGCACCAGCGCACCCACGGTAAAGCCCCCCTGCTCTGCTGGCAGTTGGCGTGAAGCGGTACCGATGCCGCCCTTGAACTCGTGGCAGATCATCCCGGTACCACCGCCCACCGCGCCCTCCGCAACTGGCCCCGATTCGGCCTGGGCCATGGCCTCGCGCAGGTGTTGCGGGCCGATATGCTGGCCCCAGATATCGTTGAGCAGGCCGTCATAGGTTTCCATCACCACCGGCATGCACCAGTACACCGCAGGGTCCGCCAGGCTGTCGCGCTCGGCGGCAATCAGGGCGTCGCGGACCACGCCGACACTGTGGGTATTGGTAATCGCCAGCGGTGTCGCCAGCAGCCCGGCCTCGCGAATCCACTCAAGCCCGGTGGCATCGCCGTTGCCATTGAGTACGTGGCAACCGGCGAAACAGGGTTGCTGGCGAGCGTGGCCGGGCCGTGGCTGGATCAGGGTCACGCCACTGCGTACCTGCTTGCCGTCGACCTCGGCCTTGAGCGTGCTGTGCCCGACCCGCACCCCCGGCACATCGGTGATCGCATTGAACGGGCCAGGTGTGCCCAGGCCCAGGCTGATCCCCAGTTGACGTACGCGCATAACCACTCCTTACAGTTTTTGAAAGGCCGGACTGAACCGGCCGTTGGTGCCATACAGAATCACCGACAGTGCCAGCAGGCCGATGATCACCATGATGTCCCTGAGCGACGCTTCAAGGAACAGACTGACCAGCAAGTAACCGGCGCCCAGTACCGCCAGCACTGCTGGCAGCGGCCACAGCGGCATGCGGTACGGATGCTCGCGATCGCGCAACAGCACCCGGCTGAACAAGGCACACAGGGCCACGATCAGGTACACAAGCATGATCAGCAACACGCTGAATGACGTCAGGTCCGCGAGGTTGGAGCTGAAACTGAGAATCGCCGAGGGCACCGCGAGAAACAGCGTAGCCATCCACGGCGAGTCCCAGCGCGGATGAATGCGGGTGAACACGCGATTGATGCTCGGGGTCCAGAGCGCATCGCGGCCGCTGCTGAATACCACCCGGCCAATCTGGATCACGATGGCGACAATGGCGTTGAATACGGAAAGGAATATCCCGGCGCTCACCACCCGCGACAGGGTTTCGTTGCCATGGCTGGTCAGCAGATAGCCAATCGGGTCGGGGCTGGCGAGCATCGCACTGAGGGATGGCGCACCGATCAACAGCGCGGTCAGCGGCACCAGCTCGATGATCACCACCAGCACCAGGGACCACAGCACCGCTTTGTGCACGCCACGTCCCTTGCATTTCATGTCTTCAGCCAGCAGCACCGCTGGGCCATACCCATTGTAGGAAAACAGGCCAATGCCCACGGCACCGATCACCAAGGCCCAGGGCGCCATGTGCAACACGCCGTTTTCGACGATTTGCGGATGCACCAGGATGCTCAACGGTTGCGTGGCATTGCCAAAGCCCAGACAGACGATCACCAGCAGCGCGCCAATCTCCAGCAACAGGCAGGTCCCGGTGATCCAGGCATTGAGCTTGATATTGAGGATGCCCAGCCCGTAACTGCAGACCACGATGACCAGGGCGACGGTCTGGGAATCGTACTGGGTGCCCAGGGCATTGTTCAGGTAGGTGGCGGCCCCGGTTGCCAGCACCGGAGGGATAAACAGCAACATCACCAGCACCGTGAGAAAGGTCGCATAACCGGCCATGCCACCGAACACCCGCTTGGCATAGACGTACTCGCCGCCGGCGCTGTTGTGGGCGCGGCCCAGTTCGGCATAGCAAAAGGCGAACATCAGGGCTAGCAACCCGGCCATCACAAAGGCCAGGAACACCCCGCTGCCGGCCTGATGGATGGCAAAGGGCGCAATCACGAACACGGAACTGGCGGGGGTCACACCGGACACGGTAATGGCCACCACATCAAACACACTCAGGGTCGGTTTCAGTGCGCCATCGGGCGCAGCGGGAGCGCTCATATCGTTATCCTCGTGGTTATTTTTGGTCTGAGGCAGAAACGAAAATAAATCGACTGGGTGCGTTCTGGGCCGCACTTGATGGGAGCTACTCTAGAGAGCCCGGGCGGCCCGACCAATTCCCCTATTGGAGTACTCCCCCTTGACGCCGTGGCGCAAATGCCCGAAACCCTGCACCGACGCCCATCACCGCACACCCTGAAGTGGAGCCACGTACTTGAGCACTCTGTTCCGCGAAGTCGGCATGCATGCCGCGCTGGGTCGCACCCTGACGCAGATCGGCACGCCTCGCTTCTGGAAGCAGCTGATCCTACTGCTGCACCAGGCCTCGCCGTTCGATAACGCCTTGGCGATTTTCTACCCCCGCGACGGCCTGCCCCAGGCGCTGGAGGAATACGATGCCGAGCCCACGAGCAAGCCGGCATCGATGCTCAGCTACCTCAATGGTTTGTACCTGCTGGACCCGTTTTTCCAGGCTTGTCGCGAGGGTTACCCCAGCGGCCTGTACCGCCTGGAAGAAGTCGCCCCCGATCACTTTCGCCAGAGCGAATACTTCCTCAACTACTTCCACGACAACGTGCTCGAAGACGAGCTGCAGTTGATCCTGCAGATCCCCGAGGGCGGCACCTTGTCGTTGTCCCTGGGCATGCAACGGCTGTTCAGCGCTGAAGAAGTCGGCCAATTGACCACCTTTGCGGCCTGGGTCCTGCCGCTGATGCAGCAGCACTGGCAACAAAGCGCGGTGCGCGCCCTGCCCGCGCCAGCGGAGGAAATGGCCAGCCAGATCCGCGATGCGCTGAGTCATTTCGGTTGCGGCGTGTTGTCGGACCGGGAGCTGGAGATCGCGCGCCTGATCCTGCGTGGTTTCTCGTCCAAGGCCATGGCCGAACGCCTTAAAATTTCCCCGGACACCATCAAGGTTCACCGGCGCCACCTGTACGCCAAGCTCGACATCTCCTCCCAGCCCGAGCTGTTTTCGCTGTTTATCCAATCCTTGGGGCACGACCTGGAAAACCCCTGAGGCCAGGGGTTTTCCGCTCGAGATCAGAGGATGAGCTTGCGCCGCAGGCAGCGCCTAGCCGTTCAATGAATGGGCCCGGTAATCCCGTGGCGACTGGTCAAAGTGTTTTTTGAAGGTACGGCTGAAATGCGCCGAATCGGTAAAGCCCCACTTGAAGGCGATATCGGTGATCGACTCATTGCGCAGCCGCGGGTTGCTGAGGTCGGCGGCGCTGCGATTGAGTCGCGAACGCTGGATGAATCGGCAGACGCTGTCACCCTGCTCCTCAAACAGCCGGTACAACTGACGCACGGAAATATTCATCTGATTGGCCAGCGACACCGGGCTCAGATTGGGTTCGTTGAGCGACTGCCGGATCAATTGCTGTGCCTGGCTGCACAGGCTGCCGCCGTGCAGGCTGTCGTAACCGTCAAGGTTGTGGCTGGTGGTTTGGCGCAGGGTGGGACCGAGCAAGGCAATCAAGGCTTCCTGCAACGCCTCGCCTTCCTGCTGGGCAGCGCAGCCTTGCAATTCGCCGGCGCAGATCTGCTCCACCAGCATGCGCATCAGCCGGCCGCTGGCGCAGTTCTGCGACAACTTGCCGAATTTGCGCTGATGGGCCGGAAGGTGGCGATACACCTCATCCCGGGACAGGTGGAACGAAGAATGTTCGATCAGGCCATGGGGCACGATCTCACAGGCTCCAGCAGAGTCCAGCAGCGCCATGTCGCCGGGCGCCAGTTCGATGGTCTCGCCGCCCTGGCGCAACTGGGCATGGCCGCTGCGCTGCATGATCAGGAAACAGTGACGGTCATCGTCCTGATCGACACTGGTGCTCTTGCGTGAGATCAGCCCGGCATTGGTGCGAATCTGCGCGACTTCCAGGCCCGCATAATCCAGCAGCCCGACCTCTCCGATAAATAACGCCGCGTTCAGCGCCGGGCGTGCGTCAAAACGACCGCACACCCCCTGTAGCGCGCCGACCCAGGAACCGAAACTATGCGAAGCAAGCATGTGCACCTCCAGAAGCCGGTTGAGACCGCCTTTGTTGTTATGGCGATATCATTAACATGTTATCTATTTGCCAGGCAAGGAGCCTGGGCACGATGGATAGTTTGTTATGGCTTAAGCACGGCGTATGCCAGCAGAGACGGTTATGGTTGTCAGAACTCTCCTAGAAGGCTGTACAACCGGGTGAAGGTGCCCAGCAGCGCGGCGCGTTGCTCCTGGGTCAGGCGGATGTAACGGCGGAACCCAGGTAGACGATTGACCACTTCGCTGGCACCGAAATGCTCCAGGCGCACCTGCCAGCCCTGCTCGTCGCGGTGCAGCTCCAGGCGCTTGAAATCCAGGGGCAGCAGCACAGCGAGCAATGGCGCATCGGCTTGCAAGCGCTCCAGCAGGGGCGCCATCGCCTGCGCCGAGCCTTCGCTCAGCCGTGCGGCCACACCTTGACGGCGGATCGCCCCGGTGTGGCGCAGCACGATGGTTGTCGCCTCCGTCTGCTGGCTGGGTACGCGCAACACGAAGTCGCATACCACGATGTGCATCAGCAACTGAGCCTGGGCCCGCTCCCGCACCTCAAACCCCAGGCCGCCCGCGCTGAACTGCACCCGAGTCGGGCTGGTGACCTCACACTCCAGGCCTGCAAGATCACGCCGCAGTTGCCCCAGGGTCACGCCGGGGCGATAGCCGGAAGGCGGACGGTCCCAGAAATCAGAGAGGTTTTGCCGCCAGCTTGAACTGTTCATCAGGCATCGCTCCCGGCGCGCTATGCACCTCTGATTGCAGGTTGAACGCTTTCTCCAACACCTCTTCCACCGGCACCGGGCGGAACGGATTGACCTTCTGCACAAACACGGTCCAGACCAGGGCATAGATCGCCGTCAAACCCAGCATGCTGCCAAATGGCACATAGATATCACGCGGGTTCATGCCTGGCGGGGTGATAAACCACATGCCCAACAAGATGCCCACCGAAGAGACGATCTGCGGCAGCGGGAACCAGGGCGACTTGTAGGCCCGTGGCAAGTCTGGCCGACGGATACGCAACACCACCACCGACAGGGTTACCAGCAGGTAAGCGGTACTCCAGGCACACACCGCCGCCAGCACCAGGTGCATGATGTTGTCGGTACTGCCCCCCAACCACCAGGCGTGCAGGCACGGAATCAAGACCGCCACGGCGATGCACAACAACGGCGTCTTGAAGCGCGGATGCAGGTAGGTAAAGACCTTGGGCAAGGCGCCATCCAGGGCCATGCCGTACAGAATCCGCGGCAGGCCGGCCATCAGGGTATTGATGGTCGCAGCGCCGGCGAACAGCAGGCCGACCCCCAACCAGATGCGCCCGAAGGGCCCCATGATCTGCTCGGCAAATTGCGGAATGGCCATTGGCGTGTCCAGCAGGTGCACGCTGCCATCTGCGCTCAGGGGGATGTTGGCCACCTGGCGTTTCATCGCCGCGCCGTAGATGAACATGCAGGTGGCCACGCCCACCAACCCCAGGGCCATGGCCCGGGGGATAGTCTTGGCCGCCTTGCGCACATCCGGGGTCAAGGGGGTGACGAACTCGCAGCCGACAAACATGAACATCGCCATGCCCACCAGGGACAGGATCGTCGGCAGGTCGGTACCGACCATGGACTCGCCAAACCAGCCATTGAGTTCCACTGCCGGCGCCTTGATCACCCCGACCACGCCAAAGATGATCAAGGTGGTCCACATGCCGAATGTCAGGATCACCTCGGCGCGGCTGAAAGCGGTAATGCCCACGGCGTTCAGCAAACCGAAGAAAATCACCAGCCCGACCCCGACCAGCCAGGCGCTGCCGCTTTGCTCGAGCAGCGTGTTGAGTGACTCGAAATTGACCAGGGCCATGATGCCGCTGAGGATGGTTTCCGCCGTGCCGGCAAACACATGCACGATCAGGTAGGCGGAAATGGTCCCGGTGATGGCAAAAAACCGTCCCAGGCCACAGGCCAGGTAGTCATATACCGAACCGTTGGTGGGCAGCAGGCAGGCCGCTTCGGCAAAGGTGGTCGATTGGGCGAGCATCATCACCATGGCGATCACCATGGCGATGGCAAAGGCCCCGCCTCCCAGACCGAAGCCGGTGGTGGCGGTAAGGATCACCGGGCTGGCCATGATCAGGCCGACCGCGCTGGCCAGCGCCGTGGGGAAACCGACCACACCCTGGTTCAGGTGTCGGGTGAGTTTGTCGTTGAATGACATGGTTCTGGACCTCGAAAGCATGCGTTGGTGTTTGTTGTTTTAGGCATTTCAAGGGCGCACCCGAAGGTGCGCGAATTGCTTTGCTGTCTGACGCAGCTTGAACGGTAGCGCTCGACCACCCCGAGCAGAAACCGCTGTGCAACATGGCCATCGACGTCTCCATCGTCGACCTGAAGAGGCCTCAGCCAATCAATAGGCGATACACACCGACTTGTTCTCGGTATACGCCTCGATCGCCGCATGGCCCATCTCGCGACCGATGCCTGATTGCTTGTAGCCGCCAAACGGCATCGACGGATCAAGCATGTTGTGGGTGTTGACCCACACCGTGCCGGCCTTGATTCGCGGAATCAGGGCCATGACCTTGGCCAGGTCGTTGGACCAGATGCTCGCCCCCAGCCCGTATTGGTTGTCGTTGGCCAACTCGACCACTTCGTCCAGGCTGTCGAACGGGGTGGCCACCACCACCGGGCCGAAGATCTCTTCACGCACCACCTGCATATTGGCGGTGACATCGGCCAGCACCGTCGGGCGCACGTAAAAGCCCTGTTCGCCATAGGCACCGCCACCGCACACCACCCGAGCGCCTTCGGCCACACCGCGCTCGATCATGCCGAGTACGCGCTTCTGTTGTTTTGCCGAAATCAGCGGATTGATCTGCGCCTGTTCATCCAGCCCCGGGCCGATGCTCAGCCCCCCGGCGATGGTCGCCAGCCGCTCCAGCACCGCATCGAAGATCCCGCGCTGGATATAGAGGCGCGAACCTGCGGTGCACACCTGTCCCTGATTGAAAAAAATGGCCCCCGCAGCGCCGGCGGCGGCCACCTCGGGAGAGCAGTCATCGAGCACGATCACCGGCGATTTTCCGCCCAGTTCCAGGGAAAAACGAGTCATGTTGTCGACTGCCGCATGCCCGATGACCTTGCCGATCTGGGTCGAGCCGGTAAAGGCCACTTTGTCGATTCCCGGATGTCCGGCCAATGCGGCGCCGGCTTCGGCGCCCGTACCGGTCACCACGTTGACCACGCCTGCCGGGATGCCCGCCTCCAGGCACAGCTGCCCCAGGCGCAAGGCCGTCAGTGGGGTTTCGTCCGCGGGCTTGAGCACCACCGTGCAGCCACAGGCCAATGCCGGAACGATTTTCCAGATCGCCATCAGCAACGGGAAATTCCACGGCACGATGGCACCCACCACCCCCACCGGCTCCGGCACCGTGTAGGCACGGTACTTGGCCCCGGGCACTGCGGCGATCGAAACATCCAGGCTCTTGCCCTCGATCTTGGTTGCCCAGCCCGCCATGTAGCGGGTGAACTCCGCTGCGGCGCCGACTTCCAGGGCGCGGGCAAGGTGGATCGACTGGCCATTATTGAGGGTTTCGAGCTGCGCCAGGTGTTCGCCATTGGCTTCCAGAAGATCGGCCAGTTTCAGCAACAGGCGCTCACGATCGGCTGGGCGTTGCGCCGCCCAACCGCCGCTGAACGCGCGGCGTGCGGCGGCGACTGCGTGATCGACATCCGCCGCGGCAGCCGCAGCGACCCGGGTCAGTTCCTCGCCGGTGGCGGGGTTGAAGACCGGCATCTGCGCGCCGGATAGCGCGGGCTGGCTGTGACCGTCAATCAGCAATCCATGCTGACTGTCTATAAATGCAGCGACACGTGGGTCGATGGCAACGCTCATCTCGAATCCTCGAAAGTAGACCTAGTTCGAGACAGACTCTGAGCGCAAAGCCGAACGTCGTCTTGATCCTGGCTGCCGGGAAACTTGGCACTGGCTGCCAGCCAATCGCCCCCTGCGCCAGTAACCACCGATGATCGCTGCGCGTGGCGTCACGCCTTGTATCAGTCTGGCAGTGACGATCAAGAACCCTGGCACACAGAGGCAAGCGCCAGGGGTATAAATGACGCACTAATAGACCCACGCTGTCCGTGCGTTATCAGGAGACTCAACGTGAGCGAACAAAGCCACTTCTGGCACCCCATGCTGCACCCCAACGAAATGAAGCAACGCGAGCCGATTCGTATTGTCCGTGGCGATGGCTGCTACGTGTATGACGACAAGGGCCACCAACTGGTGGATGGCGTCGCCGGATTGTGGAACGTCAACGTCGGCCACAACCGCAAGGAAGTGAAAGCGGCGATCACCGCGCAGCTTGATGAGCTGGAGTACTTCCAGTTGTTCGACGGCGTCAGCCACCCCCGTGCCGAAGAACTGTCGCGGGTGGTGATGAACCTGCTGGAACCCGAAGGCATGCGCCGCGTGGCATTCAGCAGTGGCGGTTCGGACGCTATCGAAACCGCCCTGAAGCTGGCTCGCCAGTACTGGAAGCTCGAAGGCCAGGCCGATCGCACCAAGTTCATCTCCCTGCGCCAGGGCTACCATGGCACCCATTTCGGTGGAGCCTCGGTCAATGGCAACACCGTGTTTCGTCGCAACTACGAGCCGCTGCTGCCGGGCTGCTTCCACGTCGACACCCCATGGTTGTACCGCAACCCGTACAGCCAGGACCCGGAAGAACTCGGCAAGATCTGCGCCGACATCCTTGAACGCGAAATCCAGTTCCAGAGCCCCGATACCGTGGCCGCCTTTATCGCCGAGCCGATCCAGGGCGCCGGCGGCGTGATCGTGCCGCCCGCCAACTACTGGCCGCTGATTCGCGAGGTGTGTGACAAGTACGGCGTGCTGCTGATCGCCGACGAAGTGGTGACCGGTTTCGGCCGCAGCGGCTCGATGTTCGGCAGCCGTCTGTGGGGCGTAAAACCCGACATCATGTGCCTGGCCAAGGGCATTACTTCGGGCTATATCCCGTTGGGTGCTACCGTGGTCAACGAACGGGTCGAAGCGGCGTTCGAGAAGAACAGCAACTTCACCGGCGCCATCATGCATGGCTACACCTACTCCGGGCACCCAGTGGCCTGTGCTGCAGCCCTGGCCTGCCTGGATATCGTGGTCAAGGATGATTTGCCGGCCAACGCCGCGAAAATGGGCGACTACATGCTCAAGCGCCTGCAACCCTTTGCCGAGCGCTTTGACAGTGTCGGTGAGGTACGGGGCAAGGGCCTGATGATTGCCCTCGACCTGGTGGCCGACAAAACCACCCGCGAGCCGATCGATCCCATGAGTGGCTACGCCAACCAGGTGGCACAGATCGCCCGCGATAACGGTGTCATGGTGCGCCCGGTAGGGACCAAGATCATTCTCTCGCCCCCTCTGGTGATTCAGCAGGAGCAGATCGACGTCATCGTCAACGCCCTGGAACTGGGCCTGTCCCAGGCTCGCCGCTAACGCCATCCAGCGGTTGCTGCGCTCGATAAGGCCCCATGGGCCTTATCGTCCCTTTGAGTGGTTGCCTCGACCTAGGAGTCATTAATGAGCCAGTCACCCGCCTTGCCCGATGCCCTCGAACTCGGCCAGCGCTGTATCCGGGCCTTTACCCAGGTCGTGCCGGCTACGCTCTGCGCGTTCTATCGGATTGACGAGCAATTGCAGGCCCAGCACTTTTCGCTGCATCGCATGACCCCGCACATGCACGACGCTTACCTGCAACGCTACCGCCACTTCGACCCGTTACGACCCCGTAACTGCGCAGCGGCGGGCCGCCCGGTGTTGTCACTGCACATGGGCATGGCCCAGCAGGGTCGTCATGAAACCGAGGTCTACCAAGGTTTTTTACAGCGCAATGGAGTGTGCGATGTGGTGGAGGTCCTGGCCAGCAACGGTCAGCGACCGATTGCCGGATTATCGCTGCTGCGTGATGCCAGCCTCGGACGCTTCAGCCCTGACGAGCTGGCAACCCTGCACGCCCTGCAAGGGCTGCTGGAAATAGCCGCCCAGGCGCCCTACTCGCAAACCGACCAACGCCTGGCCGCCCTCACCCCAAGGGAGCAGGAAATCGCCTGGCTGCTGCGCGATGGCGCCAGCAACAAAGCCATCGCCCAGCACTTGGGCCTGGGCCTGCCGACCGTCAAGACTCACCTGATCAACCTGTTTCGCAAGGCCGTCGTCGGCAACCGCACCGAACTGGTCAAGGCACTATTTCTCTAGAACTCAACCATCCGGTTGATGGGCGACGCGGGTCGATGGGATGACGATGGAGGTCTTCCCTCAACCGACAAGACACAGCCCATGGACACCCAGACACAACCTGAATGGATCACCGTTGGCGCCCTGGCCGACGGCTTTGCCAGTGATAACCACATCCTCCTCGCCCTCGACGACCTCAAGGGTCGCAGCCTCAAGCTGCACTTCGCCAATGGCTGGCTCATCGAGCACCAATTCGGCGCCGAGACCCTGCACTGGCACACCGCAGATGACAGTGCCCACGGGGAGGCGTCCTATCGCGCCACTTCGATCCGGCCGGGCATTTACCTAGTGGACTTTCTCAAGCAGGAAGACGGCCAGACCCACTCGGTTAGCCTGGTGCTGGACCTGGTGTACAACATTTTCACCGCCGTGATCGGGCAGATGCCGACCCAGGCCGAAGCCAGTGTCGACCTGTTCAGTCGCGCGTTATCCGGCCGTGAGCTGACGGCAGTCAGCGCGCAGTTCCTGCACGGCAGCATCGACTCACCGGTCACCCCCGAGACGCCTCGGCATGCGCCGACCCAGGAGCTGGTTGGTCTGCGCAACCAATACGTCTACAGCGCCACCGAAGCCTATGAGCATGTGTACCTGAACTCGAACTTCTACAGCTGGCAGTGCCTGAAGGGCGTTGAGCAAGGGTTGGCGGATACCGACCGCTGCCACTACTACAAAGTCGCCGAGCAGCTCTACCTGTTTGTCTGGCGGGAAAAGATCGTTCCGACCCTGGGCCTGGTACTGATCGACCTGGCAGCGGGCAAGACCGACGGCAAAATCTTCGGCTACCAGAGTGATGACTTCAGCAGCGCTGCCAACTTCCCGGTGGGCGCCCTCGCCCACGTGCTCAACCGCACCGAATACCGTTAAGCCCCCTTTGAATTGGAGCCTTACCCATGCCCCTCGGCCTTGATCTTGATCGTGTCGCCAGTTGCTACCAAACCGAGCTGCAAGCGTTTGCCGAGCGCCACCCCCGTTCCGGCGAGTACTACCAGGAAAACCTCAAACATTGGCTGTACGGCGCGCCCCTGCACTGGATGCAGCAATGGCCGGGGCTGTACCCGATCCTGGTCGCCGATGCCCAGGGCGCGACCCTGACCGACTGTGACGGGCACACCTATGTCGACTTCGCCCTGGGTGACACCGGCGCCATGTTCGGGCATAGCCAGCCGGCGGTTGCCAAAGCCATTGGCCATCAAGCACTGCACGGTTCGACCCTGATGCTGCCTACCGCCGACAGCCTGTGGGTCGGCCAGGAACTGGTACGCCGTTTCGGCCTTCCTTTCTGGCAGGTCACGACATCAGCCACCGACGCCAATCGTTTTGTCCTGCGCCTGTGCCGGATGATCACCGGCCGCGAGAAGGTGCTGGTGTTCAACTGCAACTACCACGGCAGCGTCGACGAGTCCCAGGTGGAGTTCGACAGCGCCGGGCAGATGATTCCCCGTGAAGGGGTGCATGCCAACGGCGTCAAGCATGACTCCACCACACGTCTGGTGGAGTTCAATGACCTGGCCGCCCTCGAAGCCGCCCTAGCCCTGGGTGATGTAGCCGCCGTGCTGACAGAACCCTTTATGACCAACGTCGGCATGGTGCCGCCGGCCCCGGGTTTTCACGACGGGCTACGGGCCCTGACCCGGCGCTTCGATGTGCCGCTGATCATCGATGAAACCCACACCATTTCCTGCGGCCCTGGTGGCTACAGCGGCGAACACGCCTTACAAGCGGATTTCTTTGTACTCGGCAAATGTATCGCCGGCGGTATTCCCGCAGCGGTATGGGGCTGCAGCCAGGCCATGGCCGAGCGGATCTGGCAGGTGCTGCCGCATTTCCAGCCGGGACAGGCGATCAACCATTTCGGCTTCGGCGGCACCTTGGCTGGCAACGCCCTGCAAATGGCAGCCATGCGCGCCACCTTCAGCGAGGTGATGACCGAGGCCAACTATGCCCACATGATCTCGCTGGCCGAACGCCTGCGTGAGGGGGTCCAGCGCATCATCGACACACATCGCCTGCCCTGGCATGTGACCCGCATCGGCGCACGGGTCGAATACCTGTTTATGGACCACGCCCCGCGCAATGGCGGCGAAGCCCATCACGCGCGCCATGGTTTGCTCGAGGCCTACCTGCACCTGTACCTGCTGAACCGTGGGGTCTTGCTGACGCCCTTCCACAACATGGCCCTGATGTGCCCGGCCACCACCACGCAGGACGTCGACCTGCACAACCGCTTGCTGGAGCAGTGCCTGAGCCAGGTCCTTGCCCAGCCCCGCCACCCGGGGACACCCTCATGAGCCAGGATCTGACAGGCCGTATCGCACTGGTCACCGGGGCCGGACAGGGTATTGGCCGGGCGATTGCCCAGGTATTTGCCGTACAGGGGGCCAAGGTCATGCTGGCAACCCGCTCCCAGGCCAGCGGTGAGCAAACCTTGCGCCTGATACATGAGGCCGGGGGCCAGGCCGCGTTGCTGACGGTCGACCTCGGCAGCCGCAGCGCCGCCAATCGGGCGGTAGAGGCCACCCTTGAAACCTTTGGCGGACTGGACCTGCTGCTGCACAACGCCGGCGTGTTCCCGATGCAAAAGCTGATCGACCTGAGCGATGAGACCCTGGAGCAGACCCTGGCGGTCAACCTCAAGAGCTGCTTCTGGCTGACCCAGGCCGCCTTGCCGGCGCTGCGCCTCACCCCGCACCCGCGCATCGTCATCACCTCTTCGGTCACCGGCCCACGCACGGCGATTCCCGGACTGTCCCACTACGCCGCCTCCAAGGCTGGGGTCAACGGGTTTATCCGCAGCGCGGCGCTGGAACTGGCCGAGTATGGGATCACGGTCAACGGGGTCGAACCCGGCCTGATTGCCACCCAGGCCATGGCCAACCTCGGCGATTCCCCGGAGCTGGCAGAGCACATTCCGCTCAAGCGCCTGGGCAGTCCCGAGGACATCGCCTACGCGATGCTGTTTCTGGCTTCGCGCAATGCCGGCTATATCACCGGGCAAACCCTGATTGTCGATGGTGGTGCTCTGCTGCCCGAGAATGCGCAACTGAGCTGAAGCAATCGCCGTCCGTGGCGCCAGCCCTGGAGTCATTAGGGCGCTGCCGAGCCGCGCGTGGACGCCAGGATCTAAAGGCAAGTTCGGCACTCCAGCCCAACTCGCCCACCGCCCTCAACTGCCGGTGCGGATCTTGTTCCACAGCCGGGTACGGATCCGGTCGATGTTCAGCGGCATGGCTTCCAGGGCAAACAGCTTGCCCATCATGTCCGGGCTCGGATAAACCTTGGTGTCGTTCTTGATTGCAGGGTCGATCAGGCTGTCTGCCTGCTGGTTACCGTTGGCGTAATGCACATAGTTGCTGATAGCGGCCATGACGTCGGGGCGCAGCAGGTAGTTCATAAAGGCGTAACCCGCCTTCTCATCCGGGGCATCGGCCGGCATCGCCACCATGTCGAACCAGATGGCTGCGCCCTCTTTGGGAATCGAATAGCCGATTTCCACGCCATTCTTCGCTTCTTTGGCCCGGCTTTCAGCCTGCAGGATGTCGCCGGAGAATCCCACCGCCACGCAGATATCACCGTTAGCCAGGTCGCTGGTGTATTTGGAGGAATGGAAGTAGCTGATGTAAGGCCGAACTTTCATCAGCAGCTCCTCGGCTTTTTTGTAATCCGCCGGATTCTGGCTGTGGTGAGGCAACCCAAGGTAGTTTAAGGCCGCGGGGAGCAACTCGGGACCGTTATCGAGGATCGCCACCCCGCACTTCTGCAACTTCTGCATGTTTTCGGGCTTGAAGATCAGGTCCCAGGAGTCCACCGGCGCATTGTCGCCCAACACCGCCTTGACCTTGGCCATGTTGTAGCCGATGCCGGTGCTGCCCCACAGGTAAGGAAACCCATGCGCGTTGCCCGGGTCGTTGGTTTGCAGGGCCTTGAGCAGTACCGGGTTGAGGTTCTTCCAGTTCGGCAACTGGCCCTTGTCGAGCTTTTTCAGGGCGCCACCCTGGATCTGCCGGGCCATGAAGTGGTTTGACGGAAACACCACGTCATACCCGGATTTGCCGGTCATCAGCTTGCCGTCCAGGGTTTCATTGCTGTCATAGACGTCGTAGCTGAAACCGATGGCGGTTTCCTTCTGGAAGTTCTTCATCGTGTCCGGCGCGATGTAGTCCGACCAGTTGTAGATCTTCACCGTCTCAGCGGCCTGGCCGAGTGCAGCGACAAGCATCAGGGGAGCGAACAGCAGCGAGGCTGGGGTCATGCGGGTCATGGGGCGATTCCTGGGTATGGGCTATTTTTATTGGCAGGCAATCAAGGGATCAGGGATCAAAGGATCAGAAAATCAACACGTAGGTTTTGCGCACGGTTTCCTGGACATCCCAGATTCCGGTGCTATTGGCCGGCAACATCAGTGCGTCGCCGGCTTCTATGGTCAGGGTTTCACCGTTGTCCGGGGTAAAGGTGCAGCGGCCTTGAATAAAGTGGCAGAACTCCTGGGCCACAATCTGCCGCCGCCAGCGCCCCGGGGTGCACTCCCAGATGCCGGTCTCGACCCCGTCGTTACGCTCGACGCAGGTCACCGACGTTACCGCGACCGGGCTGCCCAGGGGCACGGCGACCGGGGTCGATTGATCGAGGACAGCCGTGGCGGTGTTCTTGAATTGAGTGATGCTCATGGTTCTACCTATGGGTAAAAAATCGCACGTTCAGTGCATGAAACCTTCCATGAATCCGGCCACGCGGCTGGCCAGCTTGCGCCGCCACGGTGCGCTGGCCGGGTTGGCCAGGGTCTGGTCTTCATGGACAAAGCTGCGAATGATCGCGTTGTAGCCCAGCCAGCGGCAGGGTTCGGGTTCCCAGGGGCGCAACCCATCCACACGGCCCTCAGCCATGACCCAGGGCTGGCGCACCAGCAGGCTGTCGCGCTCAAGAATCAGATCGGCCAGGGTTCGGCCGCCCAGGTTGCTGGCCCCAACCCCTTCGCCACCGTAGCCACCAGCCAAGGCAATGCCATGGCGCCGGTCGCAGAGCATGTGCGGCTTGAAGTGGCGGGACATGCCCAGGTTTCCGCCCCAAGAGTGGGTGATGCGCACCTGCTTCAACTGTGGGAACAGCTCGCCGAACAGGTAACGGCGCAGGCCGACTTCGTTGTCGCTCAGGGTGAAGTCATGCCGCAGCTTGCCGGCAAAGCGGTATCCGCCACGGGCGCCGAACACCAGGCGGTTGTCCAGGGTGCGCTGGCCGTAAGTCACCTGACGGCTGCTTTCACTGAACGCTTGCCCGTGCTCCAGGCCGATCTCGTCCCACAGTGCCCGGGACAGCGGTTCGGTGGCCACCAGCAGGCTCTGCACCGGCATCTGATAACGACCCAGGGGTGGCAGGGTCACGGAGTAGCCTTCTACCGCCGGCACCGTCCAGCGGCTGCGCACGTGGGCCTTGGCCGTGCGCAGGCCGCCTGACTGCCAATGGGTAACCGGGCTGTTTTCGTAGATCTGCACGCCCATGGCTTCAACCACACGTGCCAGGCCTCGCACCAACTTGGCGGGGTGGATGGTCGCGCAATGAGGGGAGTAAATCGCGCCGTAGGCGTTGGCAATACGCACCTGCTGGCCCAGTTGCTCGGGGCTGAGCCAGTGATAGTCGGCGTCGCTCAGGCCCTGGGCACGGAGCTTGGCCAGGTATTGACGCAGGCTGGTTTCCTGCTCGGGATAGCGCGCGGCGCAATACAGCACCCCACCTTTGCGGTAATCGCAGTCGATGGCTTCACGTTCGATGACATTAGCTACCTCATCCGGAATGCCGTGCAGCAGTTCGAAGGATGCCTGACGTTCTTCGCGCGACAACCCGGCCAGCAACCGGTCCTCCCCCAGCAGATTGCCCATCAGCCAGCCACCATTGCGCCCTGAAGCACCGAAGCCGGCGGTCTGTGCCTCGACAAGCGCAATGCGCAACTGCGGCGCCTGGCGCTTGAGGTAGTAGGCCGTCCACAGCCCGGTATAACCGGCACCGATGATTGCTACGTCGACATCCAGATCCTGCTCAAGAGACGGCCGCGCCAGCAGCGGCTCGTCGAGCTGGTCCATCCACAAACTGATCGTGCGCCACGCTGGCATGCAACAACTCCGCAACCGAACTTTCGATAGCGGTGATCCTAGTGGCTGGGGTCAGGCGTTGTCTTGCGCGCGTGCACGCAAAGAAATTTGCTTGGCATAGGCCTTGGGCGATTGGCCGGTGTGCTGGCGAAAGCAGCTGTAGAACGCCGACAACGAATTGAAGCCGGCGGCAAAGGCCAGTTCATCGACACGCAGTGGTGGCGTCGCCTGGTCCAGCGCCAGGAGCAGATGCTGCAAGCGCGCCTGGTTCACGTAGCGGTAGAAGCTCTGGCCCAGCACTTGGTTGAGCAGGTAAGAAATCTGATTACGGCTGTAGCCGCACTCCTTCGCCACCCGCTGCAAGTCGAGTTCAGGGTCCAGATACGGCTGTTGCCGCTCGAAATACTGCTGCAAATCCTCGGCCATAAAGCTCAGTTGACGCGGCGACAACCCCAGGCGGCTGGCCGCGGGCCGGGAGCTGTTGCGCGCTTTGTGCGGCAGGGGCTCGTGCACCAGGGAGGCGTATTCGTTGACCCGCCAGATCAGCCCGTCGCGCACGGTGATGGCTTCGCTGGCGCGAAATGACACCAGGCCCTGTCCACCGCGCAACGTGACCTGGTACTGGATAAACGCGGTATTGCCGTCGACACGGATGCGGTCGCTGTGCTCCAGGGCCTCGTCCGGGTCACGGGGCATGCTGCTGGCCACGTACTCACGCAATTGATCCAGGCCCAAGGTGCGGTTCTGGAAAAAGTCGCTGTATTGAATCTCGGGATGGTAAAGCGCCATTACGCCATCCAGATCCCGGTGCTTCCAGCACAGGTGATAGCGCATCACGGTATCGGCAGTGGCCTGGGTTTGCTGCGGACCGTCATCAAAGGCGGGCATAGAGCACTCGTAGAAATAAAAACAGAGCTTGCCGAAGTTGGCAGGCGGCTTCAATGGGCAATCCCGGACGCAAGAATACTGGCCTTGTGCCCAAAAACCGCCAGGACATGACCTGCATCAAATTTCTGTCAGGCAATCGCCAAACGGCCTGAAAAAAAACCGCGGACGGTCACAAGCGGGTGCTACTTTTACAAGCTCAACAGGAAAGACCATCGACGGTCCTTTCTTACCTACCGCGAGCAAAAGGAAGCGCTCAATGATCCAGGTGGGCATCTCATGAATAGAGTTTCCGTCAGCAGAGTCACCTTTCCCAACGCATGCCAGTTGATGCGCTGGCATTTTCACCCTATGGGTTTCGAGGCCAGCATGGATGCGCCTGGCAGCATGATCGCCCGCCTCTTCGATCGCGTCAGTGGCGAAACCATGATCGCCATAGCGGGTATCCCCTGCGCTACCGTGATGAGTGCCACCGACGTCGAGCGAATAATCGAGGCTGTGGAAGATGAACTTGAGTCCTTTATGCCGCCGTTGGCGCTCAAGGCCTGACAGCACATCCCTTTGAGCTAAAGCCCGCTTATGTAGCGGGCTTTTTCATGCGCGCAAATCGTTGAAGAACGCCTTGCCCCGCGCAACCCGATCAGACGCCTTGGGCGCATTGGCGGCAGCGGACTCTTGCCCATCGACGTACCAATAGCAATGCTTCACGGCGCGAGTGATACCGACATAGGCCAGACGCAGGATTTCATCCTTCTGCGCACTGTCGTAAGGCTCGGCGTCGCCATCCTTGCCCAGGCCGGCCATGCGATAGACCTGGTTCTTGTACGGCGAGCTGGTCAGGTGCTGGCAGTCACCCAGCAGGAATACGGCATCCGCCTGCAGCCCCTTGGCGCTGTGATAGGTCAGCTGTTTAAGCCTGCGGGCCTCGACCGGCAATCTAGAATCAACATTAACTATTTGATTAATATGCTTTTCTATCAATAACTTATCGCTACTTTTTCGAAACAACATCAAGATCGTATCGCCCCGTTGGTAGTGCTCGGACAGGCGCTTGCCCAGGCCAACGTCATCGCGATCCAGTACCTGCACCGGGCGCAACTCCTGCTCGGCCCCACTGGCCTTGGCTTTTTTCCCGCTGATTGCCGGTGCCGCCCGGACAATGTGCTCCGCAGCGTCGATGATGTGCTGGTGGCTACGGTAATTCTCGCTGAGCATGACCCGGGTGGTGGCGGGCGATGGGAACTCTTTGTTGAACTCCATGAAGTACTTCGGTGAACTGCCGCGCCAGCCGTAGATCGATTGCCAGTCGTCGCCGACACAGAGCAGGGACGAACGTTGGGCCCCGCGCCCCACGTGCATGGTCGGGCCGCGACTGCGGATCTCCCGTAGGCAGGCACGAAGCCAGGAGACGATCTGCGGCGAAACATCTTGAAATTCGTCGATCATCAGGTGTGACAAAGGACGCAGACGCTCATTGCTGAGCAGTTTGAGGTTCTCCGGCGAATGTTCGCTGAACAAGGCGAACATGCGGTTGTAGCTCATGATCGGCGGCGACTGGTCCAGCAGATGGTCTTCCAGGGCTCGCCAGAACAGGCTGAGCGCCTCGAAAAAATGCCGGTCCGGGTCATCCTTGGCAAAACTCATGCGCCCGACCGCATCACACACATCCAGCCCGAGGTTCTCGATGAACCCCGCCCCGCCGACAAAACAGTCCAGCAAGGGCGCCGAAGCCAGCTCTCCCTTGACCTTGTAATCGAAACCCGGCCCCGCGCTGGCATCCCCGGCCAATGACGATTGAACGCGCTTCGCCGAATCGTACGAATCAAGCCATATCAAAGGCTTACGGCAGAAAGCTTGAAACAGTGTGCGCTTGACCGCCCATTCCGCGCGCACCGTGAGCTTGGCCCCGGGGCGGCTGACCTGAGGGTTTTCCCGTGGATCGAAGCCCAGTACCACCCAAGCATCGAGCTCGGCGGCATAACCATGGCAATGGAAGCGCGAACCGTTGATTTCGATGCTTTGGCGGCTGGGTTCGATGCCCTTGATCGGCCAGGCCCCCGCTCTAAACCAAAGGTCTTCCAGGGTGTCGCACAGCTCTTCGTCGCGTTTGGCGGCCAATTCGGTGACCGCCATGCGCTTTTGCACATCTGGGTGATCGCGCTCCAGCTCCTTTAGCTGCAGGGCATGGCGCAACAGCGGCTTGATCGCCTGGCGAAAGCGCTCATCGCGGCCATGCAAGGCGTAATAACAGGCATTCAGATGACGGCGTTGCGCGTCGTTGATGCGCAGGTCGAACGGGTTGCTCTCCACTTCCTCATCGGCGCCTGGCCCACGCTCACTGAGGTTTTCAAACGCCTGCAGGCGTTCGAACCCTGGCAGGCTGCGCACCATCGGCAGGATCCGCGAGTGAAACGTACGCACCACCTCCCGCGCCTCACGCAGGCCCAGGTTAAGACCCCAGAGGCTCAACACCTGGATCAGCTTCTGGATAAAGTCTTTGCGCGACTCGCGGGTAAAGGTCACAACCGTCAAGGAGTCGAGCTCAAAGCCGAGATAGTGATGCAGCACTAGGATCCGCAGCACCAGGGAGGTCGACTTGCCCGCCCCGGCGCCGGCGATCACGGAAGTCGACGGGGTATCGCTGAAAATCATTTTCCACTGCGCCGCGCTCGGCTGGGCATGGGCCGGCAGCAAACGGGCGACATCGGCCTTGATGCGCCTCTTCAACTCAGCGCTCAGCGGCAGGCGCCAGTCATCGAACAGCAGGTCATCCACACCGGGAGCGCGGTGTTCTGTGTTGCGCGTATCGCGGATCAGCAGCACCTGGCGACCTTCTTCAATGCCTTCGAGCTTGCCCTCCTTATAGCCATACTCGACGCCGGCGGTATGCCCGCTGCGAAAGCCATCCGCCTGGCCATGCAGCCAGGAAGCCCGATGCTGGGCGCGTAGACGAGTGAGGCCATGTCCGAAAAACCTGGCAGCCAGCCGCTTGAATAGCGGCATTTCGGCCAGTGGCAAAAGCTCGGGAGGAAGATCGGGGGTGTGTTGCGGCACGCTGACTCCAGGGTGTGAGGCTGTGTGGGCTATGGTCGCCGCATTTGCCGCTGACTTCTAGCGAAATGCTTACAGGTCATCCACTTAAGCGATGAATTGAAGATTCGACAACAGCAACCGCCTCTTATAAATATCTAATTCATAGATTGGATTGCGGCATTTTTTGCGCTTTTTATCGATACATGGCTGATGGATGATGCTCGCCATCAACCGGGATCAGCACTCGATGGCAGCAATCAGGCCCAGGCCGATCCCTTACAGGAGACGATCATGCTTGAACTCAGACCTTTTGCATCCCTGGGCGGCGCCCATCATGGCTGGCTGGATGCTCACCACCACTTTTCGTTCGCCGAGTACCATGATCCGGCACGCATGAACTGGGGCAACCTGCGGGTGTGGAACGACGATGTGATCGCCCCTGGCACCGGTTTCCCCCAGCACCCGCACCGCGACATGGAAATCATCACCTATGTACGTGAAGGTGCCATCACTCACCAGGACAACCTCGGCAATAAAGGCCGGACTGAAGCTGGCGATGTGCAGGTGATGAGTGCTGGCACCGGGATCGCCCACAGCGAGTACAACCTGGAATCGACGCCAACCCGGATTTTCCAGATCTGGATCATCCCCAACCAGGTCGGCTTGGCACCGTCCTGGGGCGCCAAGCCTTTCCCCAAAGGTCAGCGCGAAGGCTTTGTGACCTTGGCCAGCGGCAAGCACGACGACAACCAGAGCCTGCAAATTCGCGCCGATGCGCGCCTGGTGGCGGCTAACCTCAAGGCTGGCGAGTCAGCCGAATACCCATTGGATCCGGGGCGCCGTGCCTACCTGGTGCCTGCTACCGGAGTGATTGAAGTCAACGGCTTGCGTGCACAGGCTCGAGACGGTGTGGCGGTCGCCGAGGAAAGCCTGCTGCGGGTGACGGCGATTGAGGACAGTGAAATCGTGCTGGTGGACCTGGCCTGATAAACCAGCGGCCATAAAAAAGGGCGACCCTGGGGTCGCCCTTTTTTTACCAGCCTGTCAGTTGCCGCTGATGGCGCCATCCACCAGGGTCTGGGCTTCCTGCACCAGTTGCTTGAGGTGGTCGTCACCGATAAAGCTTTCAGCGTAGATCTTGTAGATGTCCTCGGTGCCCGAAGGCCGCGCGGCGAACCAGCCGTTGGCGGTCATGACCTTGAGCCCGCCGATGGCCTGATCATTACCGGGCGCGTGGCTGAGGATCTGCTCGATCGCTTCACCAGCCAACTGAGTCGAGGTCACCTGCTGCGGCGACAGCTTGCTGAGCAAGGCTTTCTGTTGCGGATTGGCCTTGGCATCGACCCGCACCGAGAACGGCTCACCCAACTCATCGCACAGGGCACGGTAGGCCTGGCTTGGGTCGCGGCCGGTGCGTGCGGTCATTTCTGCTGCCAGCAAGGCCGGAATCAAACCGTCCTTGTCGGTGCTCCAGACGCCACCGTCCTTGCGCAGGAACGAGGCACCGGCACTTTCTTCGCCACCAAAACCCAGCGAGCCATCGAACAGGCCATCGGCAAACCACTTGAAGCCCACCGGCACTTCGTACAGGCGGCGACCCAAGCGCAGGGCAACCCGATCAATCAGGCCACTGCTGACCACGGTCTTGCCAACAGCGGCATCGGCGCGCCATTGCGGGCGATTCTGGAACAGGTAGTCGATGGTGACGGCCAGGTAGTTGTTCGGCGCCAGCAGGCCACCGCTCGGGGTGACGATACCGTGGCGGTCGTGGTCCGGGTCGCAGGCGAAGGCCACATCGAAGCGATCTTTTAGGCCGATCAGCCCCTGCATTGCGTAGCTGGAGGACGGGTCCATGCGGATCTGCCCGTCCCAGTCCACTGACATAAAGCGGAAGGTCGGATCGACCTGCTTGTTCACCACGTCCAGGTCCAGGCGATAGTGCTCGGCAATCGCCGACCAGTAGCGTACCCCTGCGCCACCCAGTGGATCGACACCCAGGTGCATCTTGGCTCCACGGATGGCGTCCATGTCGATCACATTGATCAAGTCGGCGACATAGGTGTTGAGGTAGTCGTGACGGTGAGTGGTATCGGCCTTCAGCGCCTGCTCATAGCTGATGCGCTTGACCCCCGCGAGCTTGGCCGCGAGCAATTCGTTGGCCTTGGCTTCGATCCACTTGGTGATATGGGTATCAGCCGGGCCACCGTTGGTGGGGTTGTACTTGTAGCCGCCGCTTTGTGGCGGGTTGTGCGACGGGGTGATGACGATGCCGTCCGCCAGGCCCGAGGTGCGGCCGCGGTTGTAGCACAGAATGGCGTGGGAAATCGCCGGGGTGGGTGTGTACTCATCCCCGGCGGCAATCATGACCGTCACACCGTTGGCGGCCAGGACTTCCAGGGCACTGACGCCGGCAGGCGTGGACAGCGCATGGGTATCGATACCGACAAACAGCGGCCCATCAATACCCTGGGCTTGGCGATACAGGCAGATGGCCTGACTGATAGCCAGCACGTGCCATTCGTTGAAACTCAGATCGAACGAGCTGCCACGGTGTCCCGAAGTACCAAAGGCAACACGTTGGGTAGCAACCGAAGCATCGGGCTGGCCGGTGTAATAGGCCGTTACCAGTCGCGGGATATCGACCAACAATTCAGCTGGTGCCGGCTTGCCCGCAAAAGGACTGAGTGTCATGCAAAACCTCTGGAAAAGGATGATTCGGGAGTGGAAGGCAGTTTACTGGCAGTTTGACCATCGCGCGACGGGATCTATCCCGCGGCATGGGCGGAACTTGCAGAATTTGCACGACAGACACCCAAGCACTGCCCGGGAGCGGGCTGAAGATATCAGGAGGGAAAGGCGATTGAGGCACTGGTTCGATAAAGAACGCCAGGGTTCGTGGTGGCGAACCCTGGCGCGGGGATCAGGTTGATTCGACCTGCAGCGCAACCCGCTCGCGGCATGGACACTCATCCATGTAACGGTGCGCTTCGACAAACTCGTTGAACGGGAACACCCGGGTTTTCAGCGGCAGCAGCACTCGGTCTGCAGTCAGTTGGTTAATGTCACGCAAGGCCCGTTGCAGCGCCACTTGGTCCTGGACGATACCCAGCTCAGGCTTGCCGGTGAAGTTGCCGATGCAGTGCACAAAGAACTGAATGTTTTTCTGGAACGCCGCGCAGGCCGGGAACGGGGTCTGGTTACCGCCTTGCAGGCCATACAGGACCAGGCTGCCACGTGGCGCCAGGACATCACCCAGCAGTGACATCTGCGGCCCCCCCAAGCCGTCGAACACCACGTCCACGCCGCGACTGTCGGTAAACTTGTTGATCTGCATCAGCAGGTCCTGCTCTTCGGTGACGATTACTTTCTCGGCACCCAGGGACAGCAGGTATTCGCGCTCTTCAGCCGTCTTGGTCGCGGCAATCACCCGCACCCCAAGGGCTTTGCCCAGTTGGACAAAGGATGGCCCGGCGCAATGGCTGGCATCGGTCACCAGAGCAAACTGCCCGGGTTTGACTCGCGCCAGGTCGACGTAGGCGAAATAGGCAATCAGCAGCGGCGTGTAATGCACGCTGGCCTCGATCGGGCTGAGAATGTCCGGGTAACGGGTCAGTGCCGAACGCGGCAACACGATCTGTTCGCCATATACCGGGTAATCATTGGGGCTTTCGGCCGGGAAGCTGGCGACTTTGTCACCCACTGCCAGGTCGTCGACGCCTTCACCGACTGCGGTGACCACACCGGCCATCTCATGCCCCAGGCCCGAAGGCAGGCGAGCATGGGACGAGGCCAGGTTCTGGCGCCAGAGAATGTCGTACCAACTGATGCCAATCGCCTCGACGCGCACCTGCACTTCGCCTGGCGCAGGCAAAGCGGCCGCATGCTCTTCGCATTTGAGCACCTCGGCCGAGCCAAACTTGTGAAAACGGATCGTGCGGGACATCGCAAACCTCGTCAAAGTAACCTCTAATGCCCTGAACTTTATCTGGGCTTTTTCACCAAGACCATCAGTGGCTATTAATAGTCGACATGCCTGTCATTGATTCCGCAGCTACGACAACCCTTATAAACCGCGTGCCAGAGCGAACCTGCCTGGCAGTAAACTGAATTAGCCGGTGCAGAGTAGCAGCCTTTCCCCGTAAGATTCACGCCGGCCATTGTTCTTATATGGTCGCTCTCGTCAAGTTTGCTGACTCTGCCAGGACTCCAGATGAATCGTAATGACCTGCGTCGTGTCGACCTGAACCTGCTGATCGTGTTCGAAACATTGATGCATGAACGCAGTGTGACCCGGGCCGCCGAGAAATTGTTCCTCGGCCAACCCGCCATCAGCGCGGCCTTGTCGCGCCTGCGCAGCCTGTTCGACGACCCCTTGTTCGTGCGCACCGGTCGCAGCATGGAACCTTCGGCGCGGGCGGTGGAAATTTTCGCCTTGCTCTCGCCAGCCCTGGATTCGATTTCGACCGCGGTCAGCCGCGCCGCCGAATTCGACCCAGCCACCAGCACCGCCGTGTTTCGCATCGGCCTGTCGGACGATGTCGAGTTCGCCCTGCTGCCCATGCTACTCAAGCGCCTGCGCGCCGAAGCCCCTGGAATCGTGCTGGTGGTGCGACGCGCCAACTACCTGCTGATGCCGGCGCTACTGGCCTCGGGCGAAATCTCGATTGGCGTCAGTTACACCACTGACCTGCCCGCCAACGCCAAGCGCAAAGTGTTGCGCCGCAGCCTGCCGAAATTGCTGCGCGCCGATACCGTACCTGGCGCCTTGAGCCTGGATGACTTCTGCGCCCGCCCCCACGCCCTGGTCTCGTTCGCCGGCGACCTCAGCGGATTTATCGACGAGGAACTGGAGAAACTCGGACGCAAGCGCCACGTCGTGCTGGCCGTGCCGCAGTTCAACGGCTTGAGCACCCTGCTGGCGGGCACCGATATCCTGGCCACCGTGCCGGATTACACCGCCGAAGCCCTGACCGCCGCCGGCGGCGTGCGCGCCGAAGACCCACCGCTGCCCGTGCGCGTTTTCGAGCTGCACATGGCCTGGCGCGGCTCCCAGGACAACGACCCGGGGGAGCGCTGGTTACGTTCGAGAATCCAGATGTTTTTTGGCGACCCTGAGAGTCTTTAGGCGTTGTCGGGCAGGCTGTTTAGCTGATCATTTCTGCCTTTCCACAAACCATGGAGTTCCATTCACTTCCGGTAGATTGCTACATTGGGGGCACATCTGAGGGCATACGTTGGATGGTTTGAAAAGGATGCCCCCAGCCTGAAGTCCAACAGTTCCCTTCTAGAAAAGTCACCCGTTGTTGTTCCCACACACCGCGGTGTGAAGGTAGGCCGATGAGATGCTCTCCTCTGCCAAAGTGCGTGAGCAACCGAGTGATACCTCCTGTGCAATTAATATTTCAAGTGTAAGTCGCCAAGCTGAATTCAGGTATTACTCCGACGCTTTTCAAAACGCTGCCAAAAGTCGGCTGCTCACTCCAGGGGCCAGCAGGCTTTACCAGACCTCTAGTTGGACAAAGGCTGCTAACGGTAAAGAGCAAAAATTCAGTAGGCGCAGTTCCTTGTCTGCCTTGCTGCGATATCTGACACACAGGCAGTCGTGGTCTGACAGCCGCTCTCAGCAATTTTCCGTCGTACGTGTATGGTTGCTTTCGGTTAGTCTTGTCGACTAGGAGCAGGGGAACAAGATGCAATAGGACGCCTGCATTGGATTGTCGTCAAGGAAGTCAACCTTAGCATGCACATCACTTTTGGCCTTTTCTTGGATACCCGTCAGGGTCCGTCCCCGACGAACTTCTTCAATACCCCGATAGTGGGCCGCCTCGGATTCCTGTCCCTGCTGGAGACCTACCTTGGTCTAAGCGCGCCAGAAGCGTCCAAGGCCAGACGCGTGACCATCTACTCTGGCCTGCTGCGCGTCCATGACAACAACTCGCGCTTTTACAGTGAGTCCCTGAAGGCCGACAGTATTGGTACGGCTGCGCGCCTCCTGGCCTGGCGTGACGAGTGGCGGCTTGGCGGTTGGGACGGCAGCGCTAATCCAGAGCATGCTTCGCGAATCCAGGAGCTTGCCGCCATTGAAAAGGCAGCTCTCGAAACGCTGCCGCCCGGAGAGGCCGATCGCTTGCACCTGGTGATACAGGCTCTGAGTGCGTCCGCCCCCGGCCCCATCAAGTCAGTTCACCTGGTTGACCCGCCCGAGGATTTCCCGCTTCTCTGGCGGCAGGTGCTCGAGCGCCTGCCAGCGGTCGAAGTCCGACTTCCCGAGCCACAGGGAGAAGGCCAACTTCGTGCGTTGCAAGAGCAAGCCCTAACCGTTCTGGCTGGAGGCTCCGCGGGCAATCTGACCGTGCAGACCGACGGGAGTGTCTTGCTAGTGCACGCTCTCGCGGCCACGACCGCCGAACACTGGTTGAGCGCACAGCACTCGCACCAGCCCGGCGACCGGCTGATCCTGGCTGAGGAGGCGGGCGACTCGCTAGATGTGTCGCTGTCCGCGACCGGCGGGGTCAACTGCGGGTTCGAACGCCCTAGTCAGCTCCGCCCAGCCCTACAGGCACTAATCCTTGCCTTGGAAATGTGCTGGGAACCAATAGACATGAACCGACTGCTGGATTTCCTGACGCACCCAGTGGGCCCATTCAGTCGTCCTGCGAGAGGCAGGCTCGCTCGTGCTGTCGCCAAGCAGCCTGGAATTGGGAGCGAAGCCTGGACGGCGGCTAAGGCCAAGATCGCAGCGGGTAGACGAGCGTAAAGACCAGCTTGGCAACCTGTTCAACATCAACGATGTTGCAGCTGAGATTGAAAATTGCCGCTCACTCTCGACAAGGTTCACAAAATTCCTAGGGGACGAAAAACGCAAAGCTGATGAAGAAGCGCTTAACAATGAGTGCACAGCCCTGCGCGCGATGGTGCAAGCCGATCTGGGAAATATTGATTACAAAAAGCTGTCCACGGTTGAGGTTGGGCCGGGTTGGGATAAGGAAGATCCCTTCCCCACCTACGACTCAGAGATTCACACCCAGTTCTCGAACGCCATTCGCAAGCTAAATGGCCTGCTCCCTCAGAAAGCAGCCATTCGGGTCAGAGCTCAGAATGATGCCATCAATGCGGACATCGAGTCGCACGCGGAGTCGCTGAGCAGCTTGGCACTGCTGGGCACCGACTTGAACAAACTAGATGACCTGGAACAGATCAAAAAGGAGCTCGACGGGCTCGATAAAGCAGCCAAAATCGTCAAGAAAGGTGCTTCCGCCATCACTGCTGAGCAGGCACGAACACTGCCAAGTTGGGCTGCTGGTCGACTTGAATGGTTTGAAGAGCAAATCAAAGCGCGTAATGACCTGAACATCAAGAACACAGCCAATGACAGCGCCGCTGCCGAACTGGCCCGACTGAAGCAGCAGTTGCTTGATGAGCACGCCAAGCTCTATCCGGACGACAAGTTTTGCCCGTTGTGCGGGAATGACTGGAAAACTCACGTTGCAATGCTCGAAGCGATTGAGGTCAGAGCCCAAAAAATCTCTGACACCTTAGGAAAGGATGGGAAGGCACTCGTCGCGCTGACCACTGCGATGACCACTGAGTTGGGCACCATTGATACATTCATTCAGGGGCGCGAAGCGATCCTGAAACCTGGGTACAACGAGGCACTGCATCAGGCACTGGCCAAAGTTGAAACCCGCCTCCCTGCAATCCAGCAGCTCCTGGAACGGCTCAGGGGCGAAGGCATTCTGATCACCTTCACATTCAACAACGACGAAGTGGTGACAGAGGCTCGCCTGGAAGAACTGCGAAAATCGATGCACGCCAAGAAAACGGACGAGACAGTGGTGCTCCCTGACGATTGGCGGCAAACCATCGAAGCAGTCTTCAAGGACTTGCAGGATTTTTACATTTTCGACGCTCAGGATCTGGCAAAAAAAGAGCTCTACATCACGATCAAAGCCAACGAAGCGCAGAGCAGCCGACTTCAAAAATGCCTTGAAGAACTGCAGAAAATGCAACGCGAGACGGAGGCCGCCACCAGAGCAAAGGGCAAGGTCATCCAGCTGCGCGCTACCTTGGAGAAAGCGGAGCAGAAGTATGCAGATCAGACCATCTCGGAGATCGAGCTCATCTTCCACATCTACAGTGGGCGACTGATCCAGAACTACCAACGCGGCCTGGGGTTGTTCATCGAGAGCCGAGATGGCAAGCAGCTCAGGTTCCTGACGGCAGAAAAATCTGAGCATGACGCGGTCATGTCCATGAGCACGGGCCAGGTGTCGGCGCTGAGCCTGGCCTTCTTCCTGTCGCTCAACAAGGTCTACGCAGAAGTCCCGCTTATCCTCATCGACGATCCATCCCAATCTCTAGACGAGGTGAACATCGCATCTCTGACCGACCTGCTCCGCTGTGAGCTCAAACATAGCCAGTTGATCGTGTCGTCGCACGAGGACGATATCTCGGCGTACATGCGCTACCGCTTCAACCGGGCCGGTCTGACGACGAGCTCGCTCAACATGCAACGCTTGGCCAAGCAAGCGTCCTAATGGTCACCGCGTAGCAATTCAGCGACAGGAGTAACCGGAGCGAGTCATCGATACTGACGCCTTCGAGGTCGGGGTGCATGGAGCGCCCCGGGTACATCAATGCTGCGACATTACTAAGCAAGATCAATGATGACTGCGCGAAGCCTTCGATATCCAATGCTTATTGTCCGCAGCCGGCACAACGATCATTTTGTCGCTAGCCTACGACTGAGCGGCTGCAGATAAATTATCGATAGAGGCTTTGTTTAAGCCTAGTTCATAAGGCTGGGATAAGAGTTGCTCAAGCCCTATGCCCTCTTGTGGCAGACAGTCGCCCTCCTTCCACACATCGTGGACTTCCTGAGCGAGTTCAGGTATCCACGAAGTAACCGCTTGGTTGTCACCTGCGTAAAGGATGGGCAGTGGCCTGTGGCGACCGATAGTCAGCAGCTTTCGGTAGAGCCAGATCGCCGGGTACAGCTGGGTCTTATGCTTAGAGTTGTATCGCAGCGGTATTGAAACACCCTCGGGGTCCAGATCTCCGAAGTATTCCGCTCCGTCACCGTCAACCTCCCTGATGACTTCATCCAGCGCTGTACCCGTCGACGTAATGGCGCTACCCGCGCCATATACGACGGCCGCGTAGCGATGTGCGGTGTCGTTCCATTCGCCAAGGCTGAAGAACGTGTGATGGTTCTCCACGACCAGCACCGGCCGCCCTGGTTTGCCAGGCTGCTGTCGGTAAGGCAAGGGAAGGTCCACCTTTCTGGCACCAATCGCCGACAGAGCAAGCCTGCCGCCAAAAAGTGCATTGGATCGCACCCTGGCATCGAGGTATTTCTCATCCCCGAACATCTCAAGCGATCGCTCGCGCAACGGCACCGTCATAAAGCGCCCCTTGCGGCGGATGAGCCATTCGTTGACGACCTTGGCAGTCACCTTTTCGCTTTCCGTCAATTGCATCCAAAACCCCAATTCCGGCATCCAGGAAACGGTTGTCCAGTCTGGTTTCAACACCGAGATCGTTTCAACGATGACGGTGATAAACATGGGCATGGCCGGATTGCCAATCCGCTCGAAACTGCGGGGAGAAGGAAGTCTCAGGATGCCTTGCTCATCTCCAGCTCTAAGGGCTTCCATGAGTAACCTATCCCGATTGGGATGCTGTTGGAGCTCTGGATGGTGTTCTATCCAGAGGCTCCTTAACTTCAGCAGCTCTATGCGCTTTTTACGGCTGCCGCGCAACGCTTCAAAAAAAGCAATGTTCATCAATTTGTACCTGCTCTTTGCACCACAGTATTGAAGGTTGCAGTCGCCATCTGAATGTGAGATCGCCCACTTTTCACGCCCTCCTTGCGCAGACGGATCACCCGCTGAAAGCCGGCAAGGATGTTCACATCCTTCATGGCTGTGAAGAAAATCAACTGCACACCAATGGCCTCGGCCAGCATGATCTGTACATCAATCAACGCCCGGGTCTGTACCTTGGCAAACGGATTATCAAGAATAAGGGGACACCCGCCTCCACGCTTAGTGACGGCCTGATGGGTACGCCGCAATTGGCTCATCATCAGGTACATGAACATGGCGATGACCACCCCTTGGCCACCAGACTTTTTCAGCCTCCCGGCATCCTGGTACTGGTGATCAGCATTCTGCTCCATTTGCAATAATTGCAAACCGAACGCGCGTTGTGGGGAAAGGTTAATCATGCCGGCTGCGACCAGGTCCGCGCCGTGTTCAGGAATGACCTTAGTCTCTATCAACGCGTTCAAGTAATGCCGAATAGAAGCCTTTCCGGTTTCCGTCGAAACACCTGTAATCGGATGACGCATCTTCATGATGACTTTGCCACCGACATAGGGGGCGCCTTTTGGCACCATGACCTCGCAAGCTTTCTTCAGGACACTCATGCCCTCTTCTACCAACTGATGCACTTCGCCCACGCAATTCTCAAAGTCGGGCAGCATGCCGTCGAGCTCAGACTGAGAGGCATCCGTACGCTCAACGATCAGCATCATCAGTCGCTCAAAATCACTGCAGGTGGTTTCAAATGAGTTGCTCGACAGCTCGTGCGCGAGGGCCGGATCGACTTCCTGCACGGCCTTTGATTTCACCACATCAGTAAACCCTACGAAGTGCGCCTGAGCCAATTTCCGGGCTTCGTCCAAGCCGCCACTGAGCTGCTTGTGGCGGTCGAGCACCTCGTTCAGTTGTGCATCACCGTCACCTTCAAGCTCAATAAACTCGGGAGCGGCAGCCTCATGAGGAACCGCAGAACTGAGCATTTTCTTATGTTTGTTCAGCACATCGACATTCTTCTTGCTTTGAGCACGCCCCTGCAATGCTTTCTCGGCTGCTTCTTGATCACAGACCAGACTGGTCTCAAGCTGCTCCGTATTTTCCTGGACCACCACGATGTGTTGCGCCAGTTCATCATCGCTGAGTGACAAGACGTCATCGGAGGGTTGAGGGGGATTGACCTTGGCAAAGAAAGCACGCTTGTCATTGCTGGCCACCGCGTACGCGTTCGATGACGATAAAAATGCCTGCTCGTACAAACTGACCTGCGCTGCCTGGGTCGAGCGTTCATGTGCCAGATCGAGGTCGAGCAGGTCGATCACGGCCTCTTCGCGCAGATCGGAATAATCAGCCCTGTATTCGCTACGCAGTGTCGCTTCCGTTTCACGCCGTTGTTGAAGGGCTATTCGGCGAGCACCCAATCGGTCGGATTCCGCGGTATCAAAAAAAAGCTTTTCGGTGTCATAGGTTTCGATCAGTGCCTGCAGATTGAAATCATGTTTGAGGATTGCGTTGCAATCGAAACCGGGATCGAAGATCACGGTAGGGTTTGCGACCGCCGCCTGCCTTTGGGTAATGCGGCTCGATCAAAGCGACCAATCCGCTCCACGGTACTGAATCGCCCCGGATTCTCTAGACACCTTGCAAGCTCATTGCGTAACGCTTTTCAAACTCTACCGGTGACAGCTGATTGTTGAAACCATGGCGGCGTTTTACGTTGTAGAACATCTCGATGTAATCA
>Ga0302175_10000010_pt1 | contig 134399 bp, 127 predicted proteins | sample I_Fen_N3_3_FD_198791 | JGI IMG/M metagenome (GOLD analysis project Ga0302175, IMG submission 198791) | Peat permafrost microbial communities from Stordalen Mire near Abisko, Sweden - I_Fen_N3_3 | ecosystem: Environmental > Terrestrial > Soil > Wetlands > Permafrost | place: Sweden: Abisko... | reverse complement strand
CTATCACGGCGTGCGGTTTTTTCTTTAGGCCTGATGCAAAGTCGTCATTTCAAAAAAGGAGAGTGCTGTGTCGCGTAGACGCGTCGTAGTCACCGGTATGGGTATGTTGTCGCCACTGGGCACGGATGTGCCAAGCAGCTGGCAGGGCATTCTGGCTGGCCGCAGTGGCATTGGTCTGATCGAACACACCGACCTTTCTGCCTATTCCACCCGTTTTGGCGGCTCGGTAAAGGGCTTCAATGTCGAGGAATACCTGTCGGTCAAGGAAGCGCGCAAGCTCGACCTGTTCATTCAATACGGTCTGGCCGCAGGGTTTCAGGCGGTGCGTAACTCGGGTCTGGAAGTCACTGACGCCAACCGCGAGCGCATCGGTGTTGCCATGGGCTCGGGTATTGGCGGTTTGACCAATATCGAAGAAACCAGCCGCACACTGCATGATTCCGGGCCTCGACGGATTTCTCCGTTCTTTGTGCCTGGCTCGATCATCAATATGATTTCCGGGTTCCTGTCCATCCATCTGGGTGCCCAGGGGCCTAACTATGCCATCTCCACGGCGTGCACCACCGGTACGCATTGCATCGGCATGGCGGCGCGCAATATCGCCTACGGCGAGGCTGACGTGATGATCGCCGGCGGCGCTGAAATGGCTGCCTGCGGACTGGGCATGGGTGGCTTTGGCGCATCCCGTGCGCTGTCGACCCGCAACGACGAGCCGACCCGCGCCAGTCGTCCATGGGACAAGGGTCGCGACGGTTTCGTCCTCTCCGACGGCGCTGGTGCCCTGGTGCTTGAAGAACTGGAGCACGCGAAGGCGCGAGGTGCCACGATCTACGCCGAGCTGATCGGTTTCGGCATGAGCGGTGATGCCTATCACATGACCTCGCCACCGGCCGATGGCGCCGGCGCCGCGCGTTGCATCGCCAACGCCCTGCGTGATGCCAAGCTGAACGTCGAGCAGGTGCAGTACGTTAACGCCCACGGTACCTCGACTTCGGCCGGCGACCTGGCGGAAGCCGAGGCGATCAAGACGGTGTTCGGCGATCACGCCTACAAGCTGGCGGTAAGCTCGACCAAGTCGATGACCGGTCACCTGCTCGGTGCAGCAGGTGCGATCGAGGCGATCTTCAGCGTGCTGTCGATCAACAGCCAGGTGGCGCCGCCGACCATCAACCTGGATGAGCCCGATGAAGGCTGCGATCTCGATTTCGTGCCGCACACCGCGCGCGGCATGGACATCGACGTCGTGCTGTCGAACTCCTTCGGGTTTGGTGGGACCAACGGCTCCCTGGTGTTCCGCCGGTTCGCCGAGTGATGCACAGCTGGGTCGACGGTCAGCCAGCGGACACTCTGTCGCTAAAAGACCGGGGCCTGGCGTATGGCGACGGCTTGTTCGAAACCATCGCGGTCAAGGCCGGGCAGCCGCTGTTGCTGGAGCGGCACCTGGCACGTCTGGCCGAGGGCTGTTTACGCCTGGCGATCACTGCGGATCACTTGCTGATCCGCAGTGAGCTGTTGGCCTATGCGGCGACGCTGGGGGAGGGCGTGCTCAAGCTGATCCTTACCCGTGGCGACAGCCTGCGCGGTTACGCCGCCGACCCTGTCGCCCAGGCCCGCCGGATTCTCCAGGGCAGCCCGCCTGCCGCTTATCCAGCCGTCTATGCCGAGCAGGGCATTCGCCTGTTCCCCTGTGCGACCCGCTTGTCCGAGCAGCCCTTGCTGGCCGGCCTCAAGCACCTCAACCGACTTGAGCAGGTCCTGGCTCGTTCCGAGTGGCGCGATGCGGAACATGCTGAAGGGCTGATGTGCGACGCAGGCGGACGGGTGATCGAAGGCGTATTCAGCAACCTGTTTCTGGTGGCTGAGGGTCGATTGCTGACCCCTGATTTGAGCCGCTGCGGCGTGGCGGGGGTGATGCGCGCTGAAATAGTGTTTCAGGCCAAGTCCTTGGGCATCGCCGTGGAAATCGCCGACATCAGTCTCGATCAGTTGCGACAGGCCGACGAAGTCTTTGTCTGCAATAGCGTTTATGGCATCTGGCCGGTACGGGCCTGTGCTGACCTGAGCTGGTCGGTTGGGCCGCTCACCCGTAAACTGCAGGGCATTTCCCGCGCGCTACTGGATGTTTGATTCGTGAGACGTAAATTACTGCTTCTGCTGGAAACCGGACTGGTTCTGGCAGGGCTGCTGGCGGGCGCCTGCGCCTGGAAACTGCACTCGGCCCTGGAACAACCGCTCAACCTGGCACAGGAGCAGTTGCTCGATGTGCCCGCAGGTTCGACTCCGACCGGGACCTTCAATCGCTTGGAGGCCGATGGTGTGCTGCAGGACGCATTCTGGTTGCGCCTGTACTGGCGCTTCAACCTCAATGGTCAGCCCCTGCACAGCGGCGAGTACCGCATGACCCCCGGCATGACCGCACAAGGCCTGATCGGTGTCTGGCAGCGTGGCGAAGTGGTGCAGTACAGCCTGACGCTGGTGGAAGGCTGGAATTTCCGTCAGGTCCGTGCCGCCCTGGCCAAACATGAAAAGCTCGAACAGACCCTGACTGGCCTGAGCGACACCCAGGTCATGGAAAAGCTCGGGCACCCCGGTGTCTTCCCCGAAGGTCGGTTCTTCCCCGATACCTACCGCTTTGTGCGTGGCATGAGCGACGCCGAGCTGCTGGAAAAGGCCTACGATCGGCTCGACGACGTGCTGGCCAAGGAGTGGGCCAAGCGCGCCGCCGATGTGCCCTATACCGATCCCTATCAGGCGCTGATCATGGCCTCGCTGGTGGAGAAGGAAACCGGCGTGCCTCAAGAGCGCGGGCAGATTGCCGGGGTTTTCGTGCGGCGCATGCAGATTGGCATGTTGCTGCAGACCGACCCGACTGTGATCTACGGCCTGGGTGAGCGCTATACCGGCAAGTTGACCCGGGCTCACCTCAAGGAGTCGACCCCGTACAACACTTATGTGAATGCCGGTTTGCCGCCGACGCCGATTGCCATGGTCGGTCGCGAGGCGATTCATGCAGCGCTCAACCCGGTGCAGGGCAACAGCCTGTACTTTGTCGCCCGTGGCGATGGCAGTCATGTGTTCTCCAATGATCTGGACGCGCACAACAGCGCGGTTCGCGAGTTCCAGTTAAAGCGCCGCGCTGACTACCGCTCCAGCCCGGCGCCGACGCCAGCGTCAGCGGCTCAGGATGTACCGAGCTCAGCGCCGGCCAGCGTACCGGACGCCACGCTGCCCGCGGCTGAACCGCAGCAAGCGCCGGCCGAGGCTCCCACCGAGCCGGAGCCGAAAAGCCCGCAATGACTTTGATTAAGGACTGCCCGTGACTGGCTTGTTTATTACCCTGGAAGGCCCGGAAGGCGCCGGCAAAAGCACCAATCGCGAGTACCTGGCCGAGCGTTTGCGCGCCGCGGGTATCGAGGTGCTGTTGACTCGTGAGCCTGGCGGCACGCCGTTGGCCGAGCGCATTCGCGAAGTGCTGCTGACACCCGGTGACGAAGTCATGGATGCCGACACCGAGCTGCTGCTGGTGTTCGCCGCCCGCGCCCAGCACTTGGCCGGGGTGATTCGCCCGGCGTTGGCGCGTGGCGCGGTAGTGCTCTGTGATCGCTTTACCGATTCGACCTACGCCTATCAGGGTGGCGGTCGTGGCCTTTCGCTGGAACGAATTGGCACCCTGGAGCATTTCGTCCAGGGTGATCTGCGCCCTGACCTGACCCTGGTGTTCGATCTGCCGGTGGAAATCGGCCTGGCCCGTGCCAGCGCCCGCGGTCGGCTGGACCGCTTCGAGCAGGAAGGTCGTTCATTCTTCGATGCGGTACGCAGCGCTTACCTGGCTCGTGCCGCAGCGGACCCAGCGCGTTATCGCCTGGTGGACGCGGCGCAGCCCCTGGCTCAGGTCCAGCAGTCACTGGATGCATTGTTGCCGCAATTACTGGAGCTGTACCGTGGCTGAGGCCTATCCCTGGCAGGACGCCCTCTGGCAGCAACTGGCGGGCCGTACCCAACATGCCCATGCCTATCTGCTGCACGGCCCGGTCGGTATCGGCAAGCGGGCCCTGGCTGAGCGCCTGATGGCGCGCTTGCTGTGCCAGCGTCCAGATGGGCTGGATGCTTGCGGGACCTGCAAGTCATGCATGTTGCTGCACGCCGGCAGTCACCCGGATAACTACGTGCTGGAGCCGGAAGAGGCCGACAAGGCGATCAAGGTCGACCAGGTACGTGATCTGGTCAGCTTTGTGGTACAGACCGCGCAGTTGGGCGGGCGCAAGGTGGTGCTGATCGAGCCGGTCGAGTCGATGAACATCAACGCCGCCAACGCCCTGCTCAAAAGCCTCGAAGAGCCTTCCGGCGAGACGGTGCTGCTATTGGTCAGCCACCAGCCTAGCCGCTTGTTGCCGACCATCAAGAGCCGTTGTGTGCAGCAGGCCTGCCCGTTGCCCAGCGAGGCCTTGAGCCTGCAATGGCTGGCTCGGGCGCTGCCCGAGTGCAGTGAGGAAGAGCGGGTAGAGTTGCTGACCCTGGCTGCCGGCTCGCCGCTGGCGGCGGTCAGCCTGCACACTCAGGGCGCTCGCGAACAGCGGGCGCAGGTGGTGGACGGGGTCAAGAAGCTGCTTAAGCAGCAACAATCCCCGACTCAGCTCGCTGAAAGCTGGAATGCGATTCCGCTGCTGTTGCTGTTCGATTGGTTCTGCGACTGGTCGAGCCTGATCCTGCGCTATCAATTGACCGAAGATGAGCAGGGCCTGGGCTTGGCCGACATGCGCAAGGTGGTGCAGTACCTGGCGCAGAAGTCGAGCCAGGGCAAGGTCCTGGATATTCAGGACTGGATCCTCGCTCACCGCCAGAAAGTGCTGAGCAAGGCTAACCTCAACCGTGTGCTGCTGCTCGAAGCCCTGCTGGTGCAGTGGGCGGCCTTGCCCGGCCAGCGCTAAGCCCGCCAGCACCCCGAATCATTGGCCGCCGCCTTGGGCAGCGGCTCTTTCACTGACTGGATGTAGTTGCAGCCTCTTATGCTTGTAGATTCCCATTGCCACCTCGACCGCCTTGACCTTGCCGCCCACGACGGCTCCCTGGATGCTGCGCTGGATGCGGCACGCCAGCGAGGCGTCGGGCACTTCCTGTGTATCGGGGTCAGCGTCGAGAACGCTGCCGACGTCAAGGCTCTGGCCGAGCGCTACGCCGATGTCGATTGCTCGGTCGGCGTGCACCCGCTGGACGTGCAGCCGGGCGCCGCTCCAGCGCTCGACTGGCTGCTGCACGAGCTGGATCACCCGCGGGTGGTGGCCATTGGTGAGACAGGGCTGGACTACCACTACGAGCCGGAAGCCGCCGAGTTGCAGCAGGCGTCCTTTCGTCTGCATCTGCAAGCGGCCCAGCAGACCGGCAAGCCGGTGATCGTACACACTCGGGGCGCACGGGCCGACACCCTGGCCCTGTTGCGCGAGGCGGCCTTGCCCCAGGCCGGCGTGCTGCATTGCTTCACTGAGGACTGGGACATGGCCAAGGCGGCGCTGGACCTGGGGTTCTATATCTCCCTGTCCGGCATCGTCACCTTCCGCAATGCCGATGCGCTGCGCGATGTCGCGCGCCAGGTGCCGGCCGATCGCCTGTTGGTGGAAACCGATTCCCCGTACTTGGCGCCGATCCCTTATCGCGGCAAACCCAACCTGCCGCAGTACGTGCGCGAAGTCGCGGAGTTCCTGGCGATGTTGCGCGGTGAGTCTTACGAGGCCTTTGCCACACAGACCACGGAGAATTTCCAGCGCCTGTTTCCGTTGGCGCATGTTGGGCGTGGCTGACTGAGAGGGCCGCTGTAACGAAGCGGTACTAAATTCCAGGCAAAAAAAACCCGGGTTCTGGGGGGTGAATCCGGGTTAAGACCATTAGGAGTAAAACAAAGATACGCGGTCCTTTGGCACCTTTATCGGCGCTTCACTTGGGGGAGATGTCACGCCGACATCTCAAGTATTGATCACTATCGCGTTCAGTCCAGTTAGGGTTGCTCGTTTTTTAAACAATTTTGGAATACGCCCGCTTCGGTTGGGTTCTCATTGCCCCAGTGGATCCCCTGCCACAGGGCGTGTTGAGGGATCAGCGGCTATTTGTCGATAACAGCAGTCAACTTCCGGGTTTCTCACTTCGCTTCCAGCACACACCCTGTTGCAGTTCAGGTGCTTGGGAGATCTCTCTGCTTGATCTCAGAACCAGCAAAACCAGTGCAGACCCCGGTCCTGGAAGCGATACCCCGAGCGTAGTCAAGATGACGCAGGCCTAGCCTGCGCTATGTTTTTGACCGGTTGTGCATTTGGCGTCGATGTTGGGTGTGCTGGGGCGGATAAGCGTTCATACAATTGCTGCGCAAGTACTGTAGAGTCTCGATGGCGCCGCGGGGTGGCTGTAGGGTTCTGTGTTTTTTCCGCTGCGCCAAGGCCGCATTGGCTGGAGAAGCAGGAGCAGGGCCGGAGCCTCGGGGCAAATGGCTGGCACTCGCAGTCGGTGCAAAATCATCCAGATACATCGTCAACTTCGGATGATCCGTGCATTTTTGCGCAAGTTAGGCATAATACGCGGCTTCGATTTTGACCCCGACAGACCTTTTCTTATGCAGAAAGAACCTCGTAAGGTCCGTGAGTTTCGCCGCCGTGAGCAAGAAATTCTCGATACCGCGCTCAAGCTGTTCCTCGACCAAGGTGAAGACAGCGTCACCGTCGAGATGATTGCTGATGCCGTGGGTATCGGCAAAGGCACCATCTACAAACACTTCAAATCCAAGGCCGAGATTTATCTGCGCCTGATGCTTGATTACGAGCGCGATTTGAACGAGTTGCTGCACTCCGCCGATGTCGACAAGGACAAGGAAGCTCTGTCCCGCGCCTACTTTGAGTTCCGCATGCGCGATCCGCAGCGTTATCGGCTGTTCGATCGCCTGGAAGAGAAAGTCGTCAAGGGCAACCAAGTGCCGGAGATGGTCGAGGAGTTGCACAAGATCCGCGCCTCCAACTTCGAGCGCCTGACCTTGTTGATCAAGGGGCGCATCAGCGAAGGCAAGCTTGAAGATGTACCGCCTTACTTCCATTACTGCGCGGCCTGGGCGCTGGTGCACGGCGCGGTCGCGCTGTATCACTCGCCGTTCTGGAGCAATGTGCTGGAAGACCAGGAAGGCTTCTTCCAGTTCCTGATGGACATCGGCGTGCGTATGGGTAACAAGCGCAAGCGCGACCCAGAGACCCCGAGCAGCTGATTCATTCAGCAGCCTGATTGCGCCGTGATTCTCCTATATGGCGCAGTGCCCCAGGAATATACTCAGGCATGGGACTTGCTAAAACCTGATTTATAAGTCAGGTTTTGCCAGTTCTCAACTTCCTCCGCCGGAGTTCCCCATGATCGTTGATCGTCAAGGCAGGCGTTTTCGCAATCTGCGGATCAGCCTGACCTCAGCCTGCAACTATGCCTGTACCTACTGCGTGCCCAATGGCAAACGGTTGGTGGCTGCGCAGCATGAGCTGTCGGCCGAGGCGATGGCGCGGGGCGTGGCCTACCTGATCGAAGCAGCGGGCATCGAGCGCCTGCGTATTACGGGGGGCGAACCTCTGGTCAGTCCCAAGCTCGAGGCCTTCATGGGCGCCGTCGGTCAAATGGGTCTGGACGATATTAGCCTGACCACCAATGGCCAGCTGCTGGCACGCAAGCTGCCACTGCTGGTGGACGCCGGCATCCGCCGTATCAATGTTTCCCTGGATACCCTGGACGCTGCGGCCTTCCGCAGCATTGCCCGTGGGGGTGACCTGGCCACCGTGTTGGATGGCATGGATCAGGCCAGCGCGGCGGGCCTGAAGATCAAGGTCAATATGGTGCCCTTGCGCGGGCAGAACCTGGACCAAGTCATGCCGCTGCTCGATTACTGCCTGGAGCGGGGCTACGAACTGCGCTTTATTGAATTGATGCGCATGGGCCACTTGGCCAGCGATTCGAATGCCTTCCTGCAACAGTTTGTCAGCCTGGAGCAACTGCTGAGCCTGATCGGTGAGCGTTATGAGTATCAGCAGGCTGATGCACCCGTAGATGCGACAGCGGTGCGCTATGGGATTCCGGGACGGGGGCACTTTGGCGTGATCGCCAACGAAAGCGTGCCGTTTTGCCGAACCTGCTCGCGCCTGCGGTTGTCGTCCACGGGGTGGCTGCATGGCTGCCTGTCGTCGAGCAATCGGCACTACGTCGGCGACTTGCTGGACAAGCCTCGGCACCAGGCCTTGCCGGCGCTACAGGGGCTGTTGATGAAGGCCCTGGGCGATAAGCAGGACGTTGCATTCTCCGGCGGCGCGACGGTGATGAAAATCATCGGTGGCTGATTGCGGGCAGTACTCAATGCTGCCCGTCGGGCAAGCTGGCGCGGAAGCTGCATCTCGTGCCCATTCGCCGGTTTTCCGTCACCGGCTTCTGGAGGGTAGGATGCGTAGCCTGGTTTTGCTGCTGGCCTTTTTGGCGCTTGGCGGCTGCATGAATGTCAGCGACATGGGCGAGGGCGTGCGTTATCACTTGAGTGACTCGGGCATGCTCGATCACAGCGATACGCGTCGCACGAGCTCGTTCCGCATTCAGCCCGACTCGTTCATATTTATCGCCCAGGGCGCTTTTGTGCCGCCCGGCAGCGCCTACCCGCGACCTAACGTTGTCGCCGAAGAAGCCTTTAACGGCTTTATCGAATACTTCCCGATGGTACGCCGCGCACGAGCGCCGGAAGGCCTCAACCAGGCCATGGCCGAAGCCCGGGACGTCGGTGCGCATTACCTGCTCTATGCCCGCTTTGCCAAGGCCGACGACCGCATCGGCAACTCCGATGAGTGGTTAGATCAAGAGGCTGTAGACCGCCTGGGTATCGACACCAGCGTCATCCAGATCATGCTGATCGAGACCAGCACCCAGTATTTGATCGATACTGCACGGATTCGCAGTCGTGGCGGTTTACTGACGTTCCACGACAACAAACCGCAAGACCTGCTCGGTCCGCCGCTCCAGCAATACGCCCGTGGCTTGCTGGGCTTGAGCGACTGAGCAACGCACAAGGAGTACATCGATGAGTGGTCCAGGCAAAGCCAACGACCTGTTGGCGCAAATTCCCAAGTCTGAAAAAGGCTTGCCGCCGGTCCACCTGTGGAACCCCGATTTCTGTGGCGATATCGACATGCGGATCGCCCGCGACGGCACCTGGTACTACCTGGGTACACCGATCGGGCGCAAACCGATGGTCAAGCTGTTCTCCACCATCCTGCTGCGTGAGGGGGACGATTATTTCCTGATCACGCCGGTAGAGAAGGTCGGGATCAAGGTCGACGACGCGCCCTTCGTCGCGGTCACCCTGGAGGTGCAAGGCCAAGGCGAGCGCCAGCTGCTGCGGTTTACCACCAACGTAGAGGAGCAGGCCGAAGCCGGTGCCGAGCATCCATTGCGCGTGGTCATCGACCCCCAGACCCAGGAACCGGCGCCCTACGTCCATATCCGCAGCAACCTCGAAGCCCTGATCCATCGCAACGCCTTCTACCAACTGGTGGACCTGGCGGTGACCCGTGAAATCGACGGCCAGCGCTGGCTTGGGGTCTGGAGCGGCGGCGTGTTCTTTCCTATCGGCCTCGAGCCCTGACTCCAGGCGTTACCTTCAACTGAGACCTCGGTGGGGCGGTGCCTCAGGTTAACGCCTGTCCGTCGAAAAAACCTTTGACAGCCAATCATATGATCAATAGCGTGAGCCGATGCTGAATGGCTCCGTTCTTCTTCATCTCGAGGGTGTCCATGTCCAACAGTTTTCACGCGTCGACGGTCGATTGGCTGGGCTCCTGGATTGCCGCCGGGCATGTTCAGCCCGGGCAGACGATCAAGGTCGAGGCTGACCTGGGCGAGCAGCTTGGGGTCAGTCGCACGGTAATCCGCGAAGCAATCAAGACCCTGGTTGCCAAAGGCTTGCTGGAGGTCGGGCCCAAGGTCGGCACTCGGGTGTTGCCGGTGCGGCGCTGGAACCTGTTCGATCCGCAGGTGGTGGGCTGGCTGTCACGCAACGGCTTGCCGGAAAACTTTGTCGACGATTTGCTGGATCTGCGCCGCACCATCGAACCCATGGCCGTGCGCTGGGCATGCGAGCGGGCGTCGGTGGAACAGATCGAATCCATTGCGCTGGCCTACAACGCCCTTGAGCGGGCAGTCGATAGCGGGCTGGACTACAACCGCGCCGATCAGTATTTCCACGAGTGCATTCTCGCCGCCAGCCATAACCAGTTCATCGAGCAAATGGTGCCGGCCCTGGGTGCCCTGCTTGCGGTGTGCTTTGAAGTCTCGGCCGCCGACCCCGACGAACTGCGGCGGACCTTGCCCATTCACAAGGACATGGCCGATGCCATTGCCGCCAGGGATACCGGACGTAGTGTCTGGGCCTGCATGACCCTGATCGACAACGCGGCCTTGGCGATCAAGCGCTACTACCCGAACCTCATGGCCGGTAAGGCCGCCAGCGCCGCCGGACGCTGATATCAGCTGACCCACAACAATAAGAACGGGAGGTTGTATGGACTGGAAGGCGGTGACCCCGCATCGGGCGCTGTTGGGCGAGGGGCCATTCTGGGACGGTGCCGAACAGGCCTTGTACTGGGTGGACATTGCCGGGCAGCAGGCGCTGCGTCTCAAGGATGGCGAGTTGCAGGTCTGGCACCTGCCGGAACACCTGTCCGCCTTTATTCCCACGGTCCGTGACGATGCATTGGTGACCCTGAGCAGCGGTGTCTATCGGCTCGACCTGGATTCCCCGGCCGATGCGCCCGGGCTGCAACTGTTGTGCGTTGCCGACCCGCACCCGGGCAACCGGGCCAACGAAGCGCGCTGCGACGAACAGGGGCGGCTCTGGCTCGGCACCATGCAGAACAACATCGGCCCGCAAGGCGAGGATCTGCCTGTGGTACAGCGCAGCGGCGGCTTGTTTCGGGTCGACGCCGATGCTCGGGTGACGCCCCTGCTCCAGGGGTTGGGGATTCCCAATACCCTGATCTGGAGCGAGCAGGGCGCCACCCTGCATATTGCCGACAGCCTGGACGGGACTCTGAATCGCCATGTCGTCGCGGCTGACGGCAGCCTCGGGCCGGCCGAAGCCTGGTTGGGACCGCATCCCCGTGGAGGGCCAGATGGTTCGGCACTGGATGCCGAAGGTTGCCTGTGGAATGCCCGTTGGGATGGCAGCTGCCTGCTGCGCCTGACCCCGGATGGCGAGGTGGATCGGGTTATCGAGTTGCCGGTCAGCCGGCCCACCAGCTGTGTGTTTGGCGGGGAAGACCTGCAAACCCTGTATGTCACCAGTGCCGCCAGCCCACAGGCTCACGCGCTGGACGGTGCACTGCTGGCGGTTCGGGTATCGGTGGCGGGCGTGGTATGCACGCGTTTTGCGGGATAAATCCCGAAATATGGGATGTAAAATTATATATTGAGATTTTGTGAGGGCCGGGTTTATAGTCGGCCTCAGCTCCACGCACTCACACTAAAAAAATAATAGCGGTGACGCGATGCAGAGATCTTCTTGCTCACTCCTTTGCGGAGTCGATGTTTCAGGCCATCAAGGCCCGCCGGCACCTGTCGGTGCGCAGCCCATGCTTTCCCCCGTTGATGCTGGCCGGTCATCCCTGGATGCCCGGCGTTCGTCGTGCCCTGTCATAGGAGTCCCGATTCATGGCTGATGCTCTTTCCTTGCCACCGGTGCCTGAACCGCCCCGGGGTGAGCGCTTGAAAAACAAGGTGGTGCTGCTGACCGGCGCGGCCCAGGGCATCGGCGAGGCGATCGTCGCCTGCTTCGCCGCCCAGCAGGCAAAACTGGTCATCAGCGATATCCAGGCGGAAAAGGTCGAGGGCGTGGCCGCCCATTGGCGTGAGCAGGGTGCGGATGTCCAGGCCATGCGCGCGGATGTGTCGCGGCAGGCGGATCTCGAGGCCTTGGCCCGGTATGCCCTGGAACTGCATGGCCGGATCGATGTGCTGGTCAACTGCGCCGGGGTCAACGTGTTCCGCGATCCGCTGCTGATGACCGAAGACGATTGGCGGCGCTGCTTCGCCATCGACCTGGACGGCGCCTGGTACGGGTGCAAGGCGGTACTGCCGCAGATGATCGAGCAGGGCATCGGCAGCATCATCAACATCGCCTCGACTCATTCCACCCACATCATTCCCGGCTGCTTCCCGTACCCGGTGGCCAAGCACGGCCTGCTGGGGCTGACCCGGGCACTGGGCATCGAATACGCACCCAAGGGCATCCGGGTCAACGCCATCGCCCCGGGTTATATCGAGACCCAACTGAACGTCGATTATTGGAACGGTTTTGCCGATCCCCATACCGAGCGCCAGCGGGCCCTGGACCTGCACCCGCCGCGCCGCATCGGCCAGCCAATCGAGGTGGCGATGACCGCGGTGTTCCTGGCCAGCGACGAAGCGCCGTTCATCAATGCCTCGTGCATCACCATCGATGGCGGGCGATCGGTGCTCTACCACGACTGACGGTGGACGGTTTCGAGCCGCGAACTTCGCCTGAAACTCAATGATCATATGATATGACTATTTTCTTGAGGCTATGACTGCAACGAGATACGGCTCCAGGCCGCGCAAAGATCCCACTCGGGAGCGTCGCCTGGAGGCGGTTGGCTTTCAATAACAATAAGGAGTGAGCTATGAATCGTCGTCGTGGGATACGTTCCCTGTGCCGCGCTGCCCTGGCGGTGACCGCAGTCAGCCTGAGCAGCAGCTTGCTGGCGGCCGAAGCGGTAAAAATCGGTTTTCTGGTCAAGCAGGCGGAAGAGCCCTGGTTCCAGACCGAATGGGCTTTCGCGGAAAAAGCCGCCAAGGACAAGGGCTTTACCCTGATCAAGATTGCCGTGCCCGATGGCGAGAAAACCCTCTCGGCCATCGACAGTCTGGCGGCCAATGGTGCCAAGGGTTTTGTCATCTGCCCGCCCGATGTGTCCCTGGGCCCGGCCATCATGGCCAAGGCCAAGCTCAACGACCTCAAGGTCATGGCGGTGGACGACCGCTTCGTCGATGCCAACGGCAAGTTCATGGAGGACGTTCCCTACCTGGGGATGGCGGCGTTCGAGGTCGGGCAGAAGCAGGGCAATGCCATGGCTGCCGAGGCCAAGAAGCGCGGCTGGGACTGGAAAGACACCTACGCGGTGATCAACACCTTCAACGAGCTGGACACCGGCAAGAAGCGGACTGACGGCTCGGTCAAATCGCTGAAGGACGCCGGCTTGCCGGAGGATCACATCATCTTCTCGGCGCTCAAGACCCTCGACGTGCCGGGCAGCATGGACGCCACCAATTCGGCCCTGGTCAAGCTGCCGGGCGCGGCCAAGAACCTGATCATCGGTGGCATGAACGACAACACCGTGCTCGGTGGCGTGCGGGCCACGGAAAGTGCCGGCTTTGCCGCCGCCAACGTGATCGGCATCGGCATCAACGGCACCGACGCCATTGGCGAATTGAAAAAGGCCAACAGCGGCTTCTTCGGTTCCATGCTGCCCAGCCCGCACATCGAGGGCTACAACACCGCGAGCATGATGTTCGAGTGGATCACCACCGGCAAAGAACCCCCCAAATACACCGCCATGGACGACGTGACCCTGATCACCCGGGACAACTTCAAGCAGGAGCTGGAAAAGATCGGCCTGTGGAACTGAGCGCCGGGCGAGTTGCTGGCGCCCCGGGTCCGGGGCGCTTGAATCGGTGGTTAGGCGAGGGCGGCAACTGCCGCGCTCGTCGGATCGAGGAGGGGCTATGCAGGCGCAAACAACTACAGCTGCCGTGACCGGTAGCCTTCGTTTCAACGGTATCGGCAAGCGCTTTCCCGGAGTCCAGGCGCTGGCGGATATCAGTTTCGTGGCGCACCCGGGAACGGTTCACGCCCTGATGGGGGAGAATGGCGCGGGCAAGTCGACGCTGCTGAAAATCCTAGGTGGGGCCTACGCGCCGAGCAGCGGCCACTTGCAGATCGGCGAGCAGGCGCTGAGTTTCAAGTCCACGGCGCAGAGCATCGCCAGTGGAGTCGCGGTGATTCACCAGGAGTTGCACCTGGTGCCGGAGATGACCGTGGCCGAGAACCTGTTTCTTGGCCACCTGCCGTCGCGTTTCGGTCTGGTCAAAGGCGCCGAGTTGCGGCGCAAAGCCCTGGCCTTGCTCAAGGGCCTGGCCGATGAGATCGACCCGCAGGACAAGGTTGGTCGCCTGTCCCTGGGTCAGCGGCAATTGGTTGAAATTGCCAAGGCGCTGTCCCGTGGTGCCCATGTGATTGCCTTCGACGAGCCCACCAGCAGCCTGTCCTCCCGGGAGATCGAGCGCCTGATGACGATCATCGCGCGCCTGCGGGACGAGGGCAAAGTGGTGCTCTACGTGTCCCATCGCATGGAAGAAATATTCCATATCTGCAATGCGGTGACGGTGTTCAAGGATGGGCGTTATGTGCGTACGTTCGAGCACATGAGCGAGTTGAGCCACGACCAGTTGGTGACCTGCATGGTCGGTCGCGACATTCAGGATATCTACGATTACCGCCCGCGGGAGCAGGGCCCGGTGGCGCTCAAGGTCGACGGTCTGCTCGGCCCGGGCTTGCGTGAGCCGGTGAGTTTTGAGGTGCGCGAAGGCGAGATTCTCGGCCTGTTCGGGTTGGTGGGCGCTGGCCGTACCGAGTTGCTGCGGTTACTCAGCGGCCTGGCGCGCACGCGTGCCGGCAGCCTGGAACTGGCGGGCCGGCCACTGCCCCTGCGTTCGCCCCGGGATGCGATTGCGGCGGGGGTGCTGCTGTGCCCCGAGGACCGCAAGAAGGAGGGCATCCTGCCGCTGGCCAGCGTCGCGGAAAACATCAACCTCAGCGCCCGTGGCGCGAACTCCACTCTGGGGTGCCTGCTGCGCGGCGACTGGGAGCGGAGCAATGCCGACAGGCAGATCAAGGCGCTGAAGGTGAAGACCCCATCGCCGGGGCAAAAAATCATGTACCTGTCCGGCGGCAATCAGCAGAAAGCCATTCTGGGCCGCTGGCTGTCGATGCCGATGAAAGTCCTGCTGCTGGACGAGCCGACCCGGGGCATCGATATCGGCGCCAAGGCCGAGATCTACCAGATCATCCACAACCTGGCCGCCAGCGGCATCGCGGTGATAGTGGTGTCCAGCGATCTGATGGAGGTCATGGGCATTTCCGACCGCATCCTGGTGCTCTGCGAAGGCGCGGTACGCGGCGAATTGCCCCGTGCCCGGGCCAATGAATCCAATCTGTTGCAACTGGCATTGCCAGGCCAGCGCAGCCAAGTCCCTGGCCTATCCGAGAGGTCTCTATGAGTACGCAAAACACCACCTTGAGCGCACTGCGCAAAGCCCCTGACCTGCGCCGTTTCCTGGATGACTGGGTGATGCTGCTGGCCGCAGTCGCGATCTTTGCCCTGTGCACGGTGCTGATCGACAACTTTCTTTCGCCCTTGAATATGCGCGGCCTGGGGCTGGCGATTTCCACCACTGGGATCGCCGCCTGCACCATGCTCTATTGCCTGGCGTCGGGGCATTTCGACCTTTCGGTCGGCTCGGTGATTGCCTGCGCCGGCGTTGTCGCGGCGGTGGTGATGCGCTCCACCAACAGCGTGTTTCTCGGGGTCAGCGCGGCGCTGCTGATGGGCCTGGTGGTGGGGCTGATCAACGGCATCGTCATCGCCAAGCTGCGGGTCAATGCCCTGATCACCACCTTGGCTACCATGCAGATTGTCCGGGGCCTGGCTTATATCTTTGCCGACGGCAAGGCAGTGGGGGTGTCCCAGGAAAGCTTCTTCGTCTTTGGCAACGGGCAACTGTTCGGGGTGCCAGTACCGATCCTGATTACCCTGGTGTGCTTCCTGTTCTTCGGCTGGCTGCTCAACTACACCACCTATGGGCGCAACACCATGGCCATCGGTGGCAACCAGGAAGCCGCGTTGCTGGCCGGGGTCAACGTCGACCGCACCAAGATCATCATCTTCGCCGTACACGGCCTGATCGGTGCCTTGGCCGGGGTCATCCTGGCGTCGCGCATGACGTCGGGCCAGCCGATGATCGGCCAGGGCTTCGAACTGACGGTGATCTCGGCCTGTGTGCTGGGCGGGGTGTCCCTGAGCGGTGGGATCGGCATGATCCGCCACGTGATCGCCGGGGTGCTGATCCTGGCGATCATCGAGAACGCCATGAACCTGAAGAATATCGACACGTTTTATCAGTACGTGATTCGCGGTTCGATCCTGTTGCTGGCAGTGGTCATCGACCGCTTGAAGCAGCGTTAGGGCCCTGCAGCCCCGCCAATGTCTGCCAGGGTTGCAGGCGTTGGCGGAGCAGGGTTCTGGGCGGGCTTGATACTCAGTGCGAGGTAGTGCCTTCGAGCTTCTGCGCGGCCTCGACGCCCGACGCGGTGAGCTTGATCGGCAGATGCAGGGCATGCTCGCCAGCGGTATTGCAGGTAACGTGGCCTTCCTTGATCAGCCCACGATCCTGCAGGGTGGCCAGGGCCTGGGCCACGACTTTCTCCCCTCGGTAGTTATCCAGCACCTCCTTGCCCAGGCCACTGGGGTGGGCATGCAGCAGGCGGGTGAGGACTTCTTTCTCAAGGTTTTTATCGACGTTCATGCTGACCTCTTCGTTGGTTGAATACAGGTGTGCGTCGTCTTGCAGGGTTACTGGCTGTTGCCTTCGGAGCCGGAACCACCGGTGGTGCTTTTCGAGCCGGTGCCGGTCTTGCCGTTATCGGGCGTGCTGGAATCCATGGTGCCTACGCCGCCCTGGCGCCCGGTATCACTGCCCTGGACCCGTGGGTCGGTGCCGGTGGCGGGCGGTAGCGAGCCTTCCTCCATGGGCGGTGGGTTGATGTTGATTTTGGGGGTGCTTTGGGTGGCCGGGGATTTGGGACCTTCCACCGGTTGGGTGGGGCCGGTGGAGCCGGCGAAGGCTGCCGAAGACAGCAGCCCGGCGAGGGCGAAAGCGGTGAGTTGAGCCTTGATCATGATGTCGCCTCCATTCGTTTCAGAGTCGCTACCTGATATTGGTCATCCGCTGATTGGCATTGGTGCCTGATGATCGACGAACGGTCTCAAGCTCGTTGCAGGATTTTCTCGCCTTGCACCCAGCGCCAGAGCAGGCGCCCGACGCTGATCAGCCAGTTCAGCAGGGCCACTGCCAGAACGGTTAGCAGAAGTGTCGGCATGCCCTGTTCGACGATGATCTTGCCCGCCAGCAGGGGAAACCCGAAGACCCCGATAAAGTAGGCGAGGCTAAACAGCAGCAATGCCTGGGAGGTGCTGCCGGCCGGGGCTTCGTTGGCGGCCAGGCCATTGATCACCGAATAGGTCAGGCCGTAGCCGACGCCCAATACCATGGCCGCCAACAGGTAGCTGACGCTGCTGTCGACCACGAACTGCAGCAGCAAGACCGAGAGCACCATCAGCCCGGACAGCACGCACGCCGAGCGATAGGCATCGCGCTTGACCACGATGCCGGCGATCAGCAGGCGGCTGCTGATGGCGGCGCCCATGAAGCCGAGAAAGAACAGCGAGTAATCCAGGGAGCGTGACGCCGCGTAGCTGGTTTGAAAGCTCGACAACCCCCCAAATACACAGCCACCCAGGCCCACCATCAGAATCGGAAACAGCGCCTTGGACGACAGCACCCGGGCGCTGCTGGCCCAGCTGATTTTCGCCGCGCCGCTGCCCAGGTGGTTGGTCTGCTGCTGCAGGCGGCGGCCGAGGAACCAGAAGATGACCACGCCCGCCAGGCTGGCCGCGGCCGCGATCACGAAGGCTGCCGTCAATGGCCAGCCCAGGGCACTGGCCGCGCGTCCCAACAGCGGCCCGGAGCCAATGCCGGTCATCATGCTGCCTGACAGCAGGGCGAAGTACTTGGCGCGCTGGGCGGGTTCCACCAGCATCGCCACGATGATCGGCCCCAAGGTGTAAAACACCCCCCAGCCCAAGCCCAGGATCAGGCCGAACAGGAGCAAGGCCTGGCCGACCCCCGGGGTCAGGGCGAAGCCCAGGCTGGCCACCACCAGCAGGCAGCCGAACAGGGCGATCGAACGCGCGGCGCCCAACCAGTCCGAAAGGTGTCCGGAGAAGATCACCGCGACAAAGGTGCTGAGCATGGCCGCGGAAATTACACTGCCAGCGTCATGCTCGTTACCGCCGCGAGCACTGATCAGCAGCGAGAGCAGGAAGGTCGAGCCATAAGACAGCGACAGCAGGTAACTGCCCAGGCAGAACAGCCCGAACAAGGGGGCTGAAACCATGGGTTGCCGAGTACCGCGAGCGGGCATGAGTGAGCCTCGTCCTGATTGAAGTTATGCGAGGGTTTCTAACATGGGCCTGGCGGGTGATTGTTGTGTACCTGCTGGTTTCAGGATTAGCCCGCAGCGGAGTAAGCGAGGCGGCTCAGGCGTCGATTTCCTCCAGCAGGTGCTCCATGAAGCGTTGCAGGCGCTGATGCCGAACCTGCGCCAGGTGCGCGCCGGCTGGGGTCTGGAAGCCACTGGCGAGGTGCAGCAACTTGGTCTGGAAATGGTCCAGGCAGAAGCGTTTGTCATCGTATTCACGATGCTCTGCACGCGGGTCGAGCGGGTCGTACAGGGCGCTGCCCATGCGCCCGGCAATGTAGAAGGTGCGGGCCACGCCGAGGGCGCCGAGGGAGTCGAGGCGATCGGCGTCCTGAAGGATTCTGGCCTCAAGCGAAATCGGCTCGATCGCCGCAGAAAAACTGTGGGCCTCGATGGCGTGGGCCACTGCGTCGATCTGCCCCTGGGGCCAGTTCAGGCTGGCCAGGACCTTGGCTGCGTGCGCTGCGGCCAGGCGCGAGGCCTGGGAGCGCAGGGGCGAGTTCTTTTCCACGGCGACGCAGTCATGCAGCAAGGTCGCGGCCAACAGTACGTGAAGGTCGCCGCCTTCCTGCTCGGCGATGCGCCGGGCATTGCTCCACACCCGTCGCAGGTGCGAAAGGTCGTGGGCGCCGTCTTCGGCAGGCTCTAGGGCGTGGGGTAGCAACTGGCTGGCGAGGGTGTGCAGGGGGGCAAAGGCCTGGGCGTTCATCGGTGCAACCTGAAGGTGATCGGGCAAGGCTGCCACTCTAGCCGCTGGCGCAGGGTTGCGGGCAAACGGCGTGGCGCCAATAAATGCCCGTGCATGTGTTTCCCCTGTCGATCTACTATGGCCGCCTGATTCCGCCATGAGATGCACCGATGTCCGTCGATATCCGCCCCGCCGTGCCCAGCGATGCTCCGCAAATCCTCGCGTTCATCACGGAACTCGCCGACTACGAGCGTGCCCGCCATGAAGTGATCGCCAGCGTCACCGATATTCAGCGCAGCCTGTTCAGCGAAGGTGCTACGGCCCACGGTCTGATCTGCCTGCGCGATGGCGTGCCGATCGGGTTTGCAGTGTTCTTCTTCAGTTACTCGACCTGGTTGGGCAGCAATAGCCTGTACCTGGAGGACCTCTACATCACCCCCGAACAGCGTGGCGGCGGGGCCGGCAAGCAGCTGTTGCGGCATCTGGCGCAGATCGCCTGTGACAATGATTGCGGGCGTTTCGAATGGAGCGTGCTGGAGTGGAATGAGCCGGCGATCCAGTTCTACAAATCCCTGGGCGCGCAGCCCCAGGAGGAATGGGTCAAGTACCGCATGGATGGCGAAGTGCTGCGGGCGTTTGCCCGGGGCTGAGGCCGTGTCGGCGCCGGTTGGTTTTTCACCGGCTTGAACAAGGTTGTTCTGCAATGAAAGTGGCAAGGCTGCTGGTGTTACTGGCGTGTGCCTCGTGCGTGCAGCAGCAGGTCCTCGACCCGGCCTACGTGATCTTGCGGCGCGAAGATCGACCGCTGACCTGGCTGGTGTTCGATCCGGTGTGCGTGACCCAAGACGGCCAGGGGGTGCAGGCGTACCTGCTGCGCGGCGACTTGTGCAGCAACCTGCCTTACGCCGGGATCTTGAGTTCGTTCGCCCCCTACAACGACAAGTATCAGTTCATCGAGGAGACGGACCATTCGCCGATTGTCGGTCTCTACTACGTGATCCAGCGCGAGGACGGGCGCCAGGAGGACGGCGTTACCGACGCCCAGGGCAACACCCATCGGGTGGGTTCAATCGGCCCGGAAGTCGTGGTGTTCTACCTGGAGTAATCACCGGCTTTCTTCCCAGTCGCCTCCCAGCAAGTCATCCAGGGTCTGGGCCACCGAGGTCTTGAACGCCCCGGCCTTGCCTGCGTCGTAGGCGCTCTTCCACACCGTATAACCCTCGCTGAAATCGGCTGTCTGCTCGGCGTGGCCCACCTGTTGGGTCACGCTCTGCTGCAGCGCGCCGGCGCGAAACGGCAAGTGCGGGATGTCGCTGATCTGATTGCCCTTGAGCGGGTTGATCAGGTGGATGCCATCGACCCGGATATGCACCACCTGGCCCAGGTCCGGGTACTGCTCGATTTTCAGGATAGTCAGGGTCGAGGTGCTTTCGCCGGGCCGCGTCTGGTAGGACCAGATGTCGCCAACCTTGAATGGCTCTGCGGCGCTGAGGGCGCTACCGGTGAACAGCAGGCCGCAGATCAGCAGCAGGTTCTTGAAGCGTTGCATGAGTCCTCCTTGAGGGGGGTGTGTGGCGTGCGGGCAGCATTTTAAGGGATTGAGAAGCCGCACGAATAGGTAATTAATCCCTATATATGGGATGTAAATTTATATATTGAGATTTTGTTCCTGCGGGGTTTATAGTCGCCGCCAGCAGCTCTTACGCACTCACTGCCAATAACAACTCACAGGTGAAGCGATGCAGGCGCAACTGATCGGGCTCGATTGGGGAACCACTTCCCTGCGTGCTTATAAACTCGCGGCAGGCGGCGAAGTGCTGGAGCAGCGCGCGCTGACCTCGGGAATCATGCAACTGCCCAAGGCCGCGCGGCTCATCGATGGCCAGGTTTGCAGCGACGGTTTTGAACTGGCCTTCGACGAGGCCTGCGGTGACTGGCTCGACGCCGAGCCGCACGTGCCGGTGATTGCCAGCGGCATGGTCGGCAGCGCTCAAGGCTGGCGTGAGGCGTGCTACTGCGAAACCCCGGCGGACGTTGCTCAGCTTGGCCGTGCCCTGGTTTCGGTGCGCAGCGTGGGGGGTGTCCAGGTGCATATCGTGCCCGGTGTCATCCAGCGTTCGCGCCTGCCAAACGTCATGCGTGGCGAAGAAACCCAAGTGCTGGGGGCACTCTACAACCTGCCGCGACAGGCCACGGACAACCTGCTGATCGGCCTGCCCGGCAGCCATTCGAAATGGGTCGAGGTGGTCGACGGCTGCATCGTGCATTTCGATACCTTCATGACTGGCGAGCTGTTCTCCGTGCTCTGCGCGCACAGCATCCTTGGCCGGACCCAACAGCGTGGCGCAGCGTTCGACGCTGCGGCCTTTGACCGCGGGGTACAGGTGGCGCAGTCCCTGGACGGCCAGATCGGCCCGCTGTCGACGCTGTTCAGCGCCCGCAGCCTGGGCCTGACTGCTGAACTCAGCGCCAGCGCCCAGCCTGATTATTTGTCGGGGCTACTGATCGGCCATGAATTGACGGCCCTGGCCCTGGTGCAGCACCGCCGCCGCAACAGCGCCCACTTGCCCTCGATCCTGCTGATTGGCAACGCCCAACTCTGTGCCCGCTACAGCCGGGCCCTTCCTGCCTGCGGCTTTGCCCGGGTGACCTTGGCCGAGCAGGCCACCGAACGCGGTTTGTGGCTGTTGGCCGAGGCGGCCGGGCTGCTCCCTGGCGTTCAACCATAGAAGAGGTTTGCAATGCTCAAGCAAGCACTGGCACAAAACGGCCTGGTGGCGATCCTTCGGGGCGTGCGTCCGCACGAGGCTCTGGCCATCGGCGAGGCCCTGTACGAGGCGGGTTTTCGGGTGATCGAGGTGCCGCTCAATTCGCCGCAGCCCTTTGACAGCATCCACACCCTGCGCAGCCATTTGCCGGCGGATTGCCTGATTGGCGCCGGCACGGTGCTGGAGCCTGCGCAGGTGGCCCAGGTGCAGGCGGCGGGCGGACAGTTGGTGGTTATGCCTCACAGCGACCCCAAGGTCCTGCGCGCAGCCAGGGCCGCCGGGCTTTACCTGGCACCGGGTGTCGCCACGCCGACCGAAGCCTTTGCCGCACTGGCCGAAGGGGCGGATGTTTTGAAGATGTTCCCCTCCGAGCAAATGGGTCCGGCGGTGGTGAAAGCCTGGCTCGCGGTATTGCCGGTCGGCACTGTGCTGTTGCCCGTGGGCGGCATTACCCCGGACAACATGGAGCTGTTCGTCGAGGCCGGGGTCAAGGGCTTCGGCCTTGGCTCGGGGCTGTTCAAACCCGGGTTGAGCACGGCTGAAGTGACGCAGCGGGCCAAGGCCTATGTCACCGCGTGGCACGCCTTGGCTTAAGACGTTTTCGGCGCCGCGCGCGCGGCCTCAAACAAGAGAGACAAGCAGATGAAAATCACCAAACTGACCACCTTTATCGTTCCGCCCCGCTGGTGCTTCCTCAAGGTTGAAACCGATCGGGGCGTGACCGGCTGGGGCGAGCCCGTGGTGGAAGGCCGGGCCCACACCGTGGCGGCGGCGGTCGAGGAGCTCTCGGACTACCTAATCGGCAAGGATCCACGCAATATCGAAGACATCTGGACCGTGCTCTATCGCGGCGGTTTCTACCGTGGCGGAGCGTTGCATATGAGTGCTCTGGCCGGTATCGATCAGGCACTGTGGGACATCAAGGGCAAAGACCTCGGGGTTTCGGTCAGTGACCTGCTGGGCGGCCAGGTGCGGGACAAGATCCGCGTCTATTCGTGGATCGGCGGCGACCGCCCGGCCGACACGGCGCGGGCGGCCAGGGAAGCCGTGGCGCGAGGTTTTACCGCCGTGAAAATGAACGGCACCCAGGAGCTGCAATTTCTCGACAGCCACGACAAGGTCGACCTCGCCTTGGCCAACGTTGCGGCCGTGCGCGATGCGGTCGGGCCCAATGTCGGGATTGGCGTCGATTTCCATGGCCGGGTGCACAAGCCCATGGCCAAGGTGCTGATGAAGGAACTCGATCCCTACAAATTGATGTTTATCGAAGAGCCGGTGCTCAGTGAAAACTATGAAGCGCTAAAAGAACTGGCGCCCCTGACCAGCACCCCGATCGCCCTCGGCGAACGCCTGTTTTCGCGCTGGGATTTCAAACGTGTACTCAGCGAAGGCTATGTTGACATCATCCAGCCGGATGCCTCCCACGCCGGTGGCATCACCGAGACCCGCAAGATCGCCAACATGGCCGAAGCCTACGACGTCGCCCTGGCGTTGCATTGCCCGTTGGGGCCGATCGCCCTGGCCGCGTGCCTGCAGCTGGACGCGGTTTGCTACAACGCGTTTATCCAGGAGCAGAGCCTGGGTATCCATTACAACGAGAGCAACGACCTGCTGGATTACCTCAAGCATCCGCAGGTGTTCGACTACGACCAGGGCTACGTTAAGATCCCCAATGGCCCGGGTCTGGGCATCGAGATCAACGAGGAATACGTGATCGAGCGCGCGGCCATCGGTCATCGCTGGCGCAACCCGATCTGGCGCCATGTCGATGGCAGCTTCGCCGAGTGGTAAACGGGCGTGCGCCCTTTGTGCAGCGGGCGGTCGAGCTGGCGCGCAGCGAGTTGTAGTCAAGGCAGATGGGCGACCATAATGCCGCCCGTTCTCTCCCTCAGAAGGCTGGATATGCAGGAAGACGCCCCAAAGACCGCCAAGGACGCCGCGCCAACCGGCACCCAGACGCTGCTGCGTGGCCTGGGCGTGGTCCAGGCCGTGGCCAGCGGTGCCCGCGACCTCAAGGAAATTGCCCGGCTGATCGGCACCACCCGCAGCACCACTCACCGCCTGGCCAGTTGCCTGGTGGAAGAGCGCTACCTGCGCGTGGTGCCGCAAGTGGGTTATCTGTTGGGGCCGAAGCTGATCGAGCTGGGCTTCCAGGCGCGCGAAGCGCTGCCGCTGGTCAGCCTGGCCACGCCTATCCTGGATGAGTTGTCGGCGCTGACCGGAGACACCATTCACCTGGCGATCCGCGAGGACGATGACGTGCTGTACCTGCACAAGAATCCGGGGCGCAATGGCCCGGAAATGCGTTCGCGGGTGGGGCATCGGATGCCGTTGGCCCGTACCGGGATCGGCAAGGCGCTGATGCTCGACGACAACCAGCAGGATTGGCAGCGGCTGTATCAGATCAGCTTGCCGGTGGGGGGCAGGAATGTGCTCTGGCCGCAACACGAGGAGCCATCCTGGGAGCAGTTCCAGCAGCGCATGCTGGAGTATGTGAAGGGCGGTTATGCGTTCGACCTGGAAGACAACGAACCTTCGATCCGTTGCGTCGCGGCGCCGGTGCGCGATGCCAGCGCACGTATTGTCGCCGGCATCAGTGTCGCCAGTACCGTGCCCTACATGCCGCTGGAGAAAATGGCCGAGCTGATCCCCCTGGTGAAACAGGCGGCCGCTCGGCTTTCCGCGGAGTTGGGCGCGAAGGCCTGAATCAGGCCTTCAGGGTGGCCATGTCGATCACGAAACGGTACTTCACATCGCCTTTGATCATCCGGGTGTAAGCCTCGTTGATCTGGCGGATGTCGAGCATTTCGATATCGCAGGTGATGCCGTGCTCGGCGCAGAAATCCAGGACTTCCTGGGTTTCGGCAATCCCGCCGATCAGCGAACCGGCCAGGACTTTACGGCCCAGAATCAACTTGGCGGCGTTGACGGGCGGGTCCACCGGTTCGATCAGGCCCACCAGGATATGCACGCCGTCAAAGCGCAGGGTATCGAGGTAGGGGTTCAGATCGTGCTGCACCGGAATGGTGTCCAGCAGGAAGTCGAAGTGCCCGGCAGCGGCCTGCATCTGCTCGGCATCGGTGGAGACGATCACGTGATCGGCACCCTGGCGCCGGCCTTCCTCTGCCTTGCTTGCGGAGCGGGTGAACAGCGTGACCTCGGCGCCCATGGCCTTGGCGAACTTGATGCCCATATGGCCGAGGCCGCCCATGCCGAGAATGCCGACCTTGTCCCCAGCCTTCACCCCGTAGTGCTTGAGGGGCGAGTAGGTGGTGATGCCGGCGCAGAGGATCGGCGCGGCGCTGGCCAGGTCGAGCTTGGCTGGAATCTTCACCACGAAGTGTTCGCTGACCACGATGCTGTCGGAGTAGCCGCCCATGGTGTTGCTGCCATCGACCCGATCCGGGGTGGCGTAGGTCATGGTCGGGCCTTCGAGGCAGTATTGCTCCAGGTTCGACTTGCAGGCGTCGCAATGGCGGCATGAGTCGACCATGCAGCCCACGCCCACCAGGTCGCCGACCTTGTGCGCGGTGACGCTGGCGCCGATGGCAGTGACTTTGCCGACAATCTCGTGGCCCGGCATCAGCGGGTACACGGCAATGCCCCATTCGTTGCGTGCCTGGTGGATGTCGGAGTGACAGACGCCGCAGTAGAGGATTTCAATCGCCACGTCATCAGCGCGCGGGCTGCGGCGTTCGAAGGACATGGGGGCGAGGGGAGTGGTGGCCGATTGGGTGGCATAACCGATGGCGGTGTACATAAAAGACCTCGCAAAAGCAGGAACAGGTGAGGCGGGCCATTCTCCCCATCGAGCCTGGGTGCGGCCATGGCGATTGCTCCGAGTCTTATGCCTAAAGCTCCGGGGGAGCAGTGGAAAGCGGCAAGCGACGAGCTGCAAGCTATAAACTGTGCGCCTACGCTTGCCGCTCTCCACACTCCGAGAAGTGCTCCAATGCTTTTGACCCGCCATCTCGACGCTAACGCCACGCTGGTTTCCCTGATCGAAGGGTTGACGTCCAGCGACGGTTTTTCCCCGACCCGCCTGCCTGGCGTGCAGGTGTTGCGCGCCAGTTGCGACGTGGCGCGGGGGCCGCAGATCTACGAGCCGAGCCTGATGATCGTGGCCCAGGGCAGCAAGGTCGCGTACTTGGGCCCACGCACCCTGGAGTATGGCGCCGGGCATTACCTGATCCAGGCGATGCCGGTGCCGTTCGAGTGCGAGACCTTTGCCCTGCCTGATGCCCCCTTGTACGGCGTGACCGTCGGCATTGATCGGGTGGTGCTCGGGGAGCTGGTGATGGCCATGGGTATTCAGTCCGGGCCACCGCCGGCGGCGCAGACCCTGGAGTCGATGAGCTCGGTGGTGCTGGATGACGCTATGCGTGGCTGTGTCGAGCGGCTGTTGCAATGCCTGCACGATCCGCTGGAGAGCCGGATTCTGGGGCCGGCACGGGTCCGGGAGTTATTGTTCACCGCCTTGCGCGGGCCCCAGGCCGATGTGTTGCGGGCGTTGGTGGAGCAGCAGGGGCAGTTTTCCCGGGTCGCGACTTCGTTGAGCCATCTGCACGCCCATTACGCCGAGCCGCTGAACATCGAGACCCTGGCGAGCTATGCGCACATGAGCGCCTCGACCTTTCATGAGCACTTCAAGCGTTGCACCTTGCTCTCGCCGGTGCAGTACCTCAAGCGCCTGCGGCTGCTCAAGGCCCAGCAGTTGCTGCTGGTGGAGGGTATGGGGGTGGCGCAGGCGGCGCACCGTGTGGGCTATCAGAGCACGTCGCAGTTCAGCCGCGAGTACAAGCGCTACTTCGAGCGCAGCCCGGGGGAGGAGCGGGCGGCCTGATCGCCCAGAGGGCCGGACGCGCTTGATTTCCAGGCAACAAAAAGGCCCCCAAACGGGAGCCTTGATGTTCAAGCGGCGGGCTTACATGTTCGGGTAAGTCGGTCCGCCTGCGCCTTCCGGCGTGACCCAGGTGATGTTCTGCGAAGGGTCCTTGATGTCACAGGTCTTGCAGTGCACGCAGTTCTGGGCGTTGATCTGGAAGCGCTTCTCGCCGTCTTCCTTGGTGATCACTTCATACACGCCAGCCGGGCAGTAGCGCTGCGCCGGTTCATCGTAGAGCGGCAGGTTGGTGCTGATTGGGATGCTGGGGTCTTTCAACTTCAGGTGGCACGGCTGTTCCTCTTCATGGTTGGTGCTGGAGAGGAAGACCGAGCTGAGTTTGTCGAAGCTGAGTTTGCCGTCCGGTTTCGGGTAGTCGATCTTCTTGCAGTCTTTGGCCAGCTTGAGGCAGGCGAAGTCGGGCTTGGTGTCGTGCAGGGTAAACGGCATTTTGCCGCCAAGGATGTTCTGGTCGAACCAGTTGAAGCCGGCGCCGATGATCGGGCCGAACTTGTGCATCGCCGGGCCGAAGTTGCGGGAGGCGAACAGTTCTTCGTAGAGCCAGCTGCTCTTGAAGCTGTCGACGTAGGCGGTCAGTTCATCGCCGCCTTCGGATTCGGCGAACAGACGATCGGCCACGGCGTCGGCGGCGAGCATGCCGGACTTCATGGCGGTGTGGCTGCCTTTGATCTTGGCCACGTTCATGGTGCCCAGGTCACAGCCGATCAATGCGCCGCCCTTGAAGATCATTTTCGGCAGCGAGTTGATACCGCCTTTGGCCAGGGCGCGGGCGCCATAGCTGATGCGCTTGCCGCCTTCCAGGTACTGGGCCAGCACCGGGTGATGCTTGAGACGCTGGAACTCATCGAACGGCGACAGGAAGGTGTTGCTGTAGGACAGGTCGACGATCAGGCCGACGACCACCTGGTTGTTTTCCAGGTGATAGAGGAAGGAGCCGCCGGTGTTCTCGTTGCTCATGATGTCCAGCGGCCAGCCAGCGGTGTGCACCACCAGGCCTGGTTGATGCTTGGCCGGGTCGATTTCCCAGATTTCCTTGAGGCCGATGCCGTAGTGCTGGGCGTCGGCGTCGCTGTCCAGGTTGAAGCGCTGGATCAATTGCTTGCCGATATGGCCGCGGCAGCCTTCAGCGAACAAGGTGTACTTGCCACGCAGTTCCATGCCCGGGGTATAGAGGCCTTCTTTTGGCTGGCCTTCACGGTCGACACCCAGGTCGCCGGTGATGATTCCGCGAACCACGCCGTTTTCGTCGAACAGGGCTTCCTGGGCGGCGAAGCCTGGGTAGATTTCCACACCCAGGTTTTCCGCCTGCTGGGCCAGCCAGCGGCACAGGTTGCCCAGGGAAATAATGTAGTTGCCTTCGTTGTGCATGGTCTTGGGCACAAAGAAGTCAGGAACCTTGACGGAGCTGTCGGCGCTCTTGAGGACATAAATGTCATCGCGTTTGACTGGGGTGTTCAGCGGTGCGCCGAGTTCTTTCCAGTTTGGGAACAATTCGTTCAGGGCCCGCGGCTCGAAAACGGCGCCGGACAGGATATGAGCACCGACCTCGGAACCTTTTTCGACCACGCAGACGCTTATTTCCTTACCGGCTTCGGCGGCCTTCTGCTTCAATCGGCAGGCGGCGGACAGGCCAGCGGGGCCGGCACCGACGATGACCACGTCGAATTCCATAAATTCGCGTTCCACTAGGCTATCTCCTACTCAAGGCTCAACGGTTTTTTCTAATTGGAGGTTTGGCGTTGCATCCATTATTTCCTCCTTGATTAGGGGGGAGGGGACAATGGATGACCCACCTTTCTCTCTGGGCGGCGCATTATATCTACACCACTCTCAGCGTCCAATACAAACGTTTGTTTGAATTTGCTGGAAGCCAGGTAAATCCTAGAAGCGCGGCTTATGACTGGCCATTTTGCCGTATTGACCGGAAAAGGCGTTCCGGTCAAGATACGGTCGGTTTTGCGCTCGCCGTAGGCTGACTGTTGGTTTCAAGAGCACCTCTAAAGACAGGGCGAAGGCTGTACAAGGTGACGCAGTGCGCCGCGCAAGCGCGCAGTTTACACGCCGCGATAAAGAATGACTCGTCGGTCACCACTGACGAACGGTCATCATTCCCGTGAGCAAGGTCGCCATGTTCCATGTCAGCGTTTTTAGAGGTGCCCTTGTGCCGATGAGCATCAACCGCCAGGTTCTCGCCTAGGCGACTTTCTTTTCACCGGAGAGTAACGAGGAATCCATGAAGGTTCTTGTAGCTGTCAAACGAGTGGTCGACTATAACGTCAAGGTTCGCGTCAAAGCGGACAACTCCGGCGTAGACCTCGCTAACGTCAAGATGTCGATGAACCCTTTCTGCGAAATCGCAGTGGAAGAAGCCGTACGCCTGAAAGAGAAAGGTGTTGCGACTGAAATCGTCGTCGTCTCCATCGGCCCGTCCACCGCTCAAGAGCAACTGCGCACCGCGCTGGCTCTGGGTGCTGACCGTGCCATCCTCGTCGAATCTGCCGAAGACCTGACTTCCCTGGCGGTTGCCAAGCTGCTCAAGGCGGTTGTCGACAAGGAACAGCCATCGCTGGTGATCCTCGGCAAACAAGCCATCGACAGCGACAACAACCAGACCGGCCAGATGCTCGCTGCATTGAGCGGCTACGGTCAGGGCACCTTTGCCTCGAAAGTCGAAGTCAGTGGCGACAGCGTTGCCGTGACTCGTGAAATCGACGGCGGCGCGCAGACTGTTTCCCTGAAACTGCCGGCCATCATCACCACCGACCTGCGTTTGAACGAGCCGCGTTATGCGTCCCTGCCAAACATCATGAAAGCCAAGAAGAAGCCGCTTGAAGTGCTGACTCCGGATGCTTTGGGCGTTTCCACCGCCTCCACCAACAAGACCCTGAAAGTCGAAGCGCCGGCTGCACGCAGCGCAGGTATCAAGGTCAAGTCGGTGGCTGAACTGGTCGAGAAACTGAAAAACGAAGCGAAGGTAATCTAATCATGACTATCTTGGTAATCGCTGAACACGACAACAAAGTGTTGGCTCCGGCCACACTGAACACCGTGGCTGCCGCCGCCAAAATCGGTGGCGATATCCACGTGCTGGTTGCAGGTCAGGGCGCTGGCGCCGTGGCTGAAGCCGCTGCGAAGATCGCTGGCGTGGCTAAAGTGCTGGTGGCCGACAACGCCGCCTACGCGCACCAGTTGCCGGAAAACGTCGCCCCCCTGGTCGCCGAACTCGGCGCTGGCTACAGCCACATCGTGGCTGCCGCTACCTCCAACGGCAAAAACATCCTGCCGCGGGTTGCCGCCCAGCTGGACGTTGACCAGATCTCCGAGATTATCTCCGTAGAAAGCGCTGACACTTTCAAGCGCCCGATCTACGCCGGTAACGCCATCGCGACCGTGCAGTCCACCGCTGCGGTCAAAGTGATCACTGTGCGTGCCACCGGTTTCGACCCGGTTGCCGCCGAAGGTGGTTCGGCTGCTGTTGAAGCCGTTGCTGCTGCTCACGACGCTGGCAAATCCAGCTTCGTCGGTGAAGAACTGGCCAAGTCCGATCGTCCGGAACTGACCGCTGCCAAGATCGTCGTTTCCGGCGGCCGCGGCATGCAGAACGGCGACAACTTCAAGCACCTGTACGCCCTGGCCGACAAGCTGGGCGCTGCTGTCGGCGCTTCCCGCGCTGCGGTCGACGCAGGTTTTGTACCCAACGACATGCAGGTCGGCCAGACTGGCAAAATCGTTGCGCCACAGCTGTACATCGCCGTCGGTATCTCCGGCGCGATCCAGCATCTGGCTGGTATGAAAGACTCCAAAGTGATCGTTGCGATCAACAAGGACGAAGAAGCACCGATCTTCCAGGTGGCCGATTACGGCCTGGTCGCGGACTTGTTCGAAGCCGTACCCGAGTTGGAGAAGCTGGTCTGATCCGGCTGCTTCACTTATGAAGAACCCGGCCTTTATGGCCGGGTTTTTTTATGGGCGTTCTGACGCAGTCTTGCCTAGTGGGCCGTACCTATATAGCGCTCTACAGGCGCGTGTTGGTCGGTCAGTGCCGGTACATCGTTGGTCAGCGTCGGCTCGTAACGGTTGGCCAGTAACGGCGCCAGATCTGGAGCGTTGGCCAGCAGGCGCTCGAAATCGATGGGCTGTTTGGCTGCAAGCAGCATCACGTTCTGCACCGTTGTCGGCGTCTCGGGGGCTTTGACCAGAAAGCTCGCGGTGGTGCCGAAGGTCTCGGCGAACGCCGCATGAATCGCCCGGTACAACCGCCCCTGATCCCCCTCGACCGCAGAAATCACGTTCATCATGAACACGCCATCGTCGCTCAACGAGCGATGGATGCTTTGCGCGGCTTCTCGCGTGCCGACATGGAAGGGCACTGAGGCCATGGAGTTGAAGACATCGCCGAAAATCAACTGGTAACCCGGTTCGCTGGACTGGGCGCTGCGATTGACAAAGCGCCGCGCATCTTCATGAAAAATTGCCAGGTTGGGGTGGAGGTCGCGCTCCAGGCCGAGAAAACGTTCTGCAGCGTCAGTGATCCCAGGATCAAGCTCCACTACATCCAGCTGAAAGCGCCCAGCCTGTAAAGGGGAGTCGGGGCCCAGCAGCCACTTGGGTATCGAGTAGCCGCCACCGCCAAGCATCAGGACTCGCTGGGCCTCGGGCTTCAGCGCGGTGGCAATGGCAAAGTATTGTGAGTAGCCCAAAGCCAGTCTTGCTGGTGCATCGACGAATGTCATGGATTGGGTACGGTTCTCGTCGGTGATCAACAGGCGGACCTGACGCATACTCGGCTCCTGAATGCCCTGTTTGATCTGGATGCTGTTGTAGGGAGTTTCCTGGAAGTAGATCAAGCCGTCCGCCGCCACCAGTGAGCTGATCTTCGAGCTGAAGGCACCGCCGATGCCGGCAATCAGCGCCAGCACGGCCACTATTGGCACCAGCATCTTGCCACCGCTGAGCAGGGCGCTGGCGGCCATGACCAGGGCAATGCCATAGATGATGGTCGGGCTGGACACCCAGGCGATCAGCACAAAGCCGCCCAGGAAGGTCCCCACAATACTGCCCACCGTCGATATCGCATTCAGGGTGCCAACGGTGGCACCGGCGGTACGGACTTCGCAAAGAGCCAAGCGGGTCACGTAGGGTGAGATCATCCCGCAGAACACGGCTGGCAGCGCAAACAGCAGACTGGCCGCGAGGACCGCCGAGGTATGCAGGCTTTCAAACTGTGTGACCCACTGCAGAATCAGCGTGTGCGAAAGAACGGTGAGCAGAATGCTCAGCGCCGCCCCCAGAAGCAGCCACGCCAGCAATTTTTGCGAAACCGTGCGATCAGCCAGGCGACCACCCAGCCAGTAGCCCAGACTCAGGCTGGCGAGGATGATGCCGATCAGGCTGGTCCAGACCACGATGCTGGTGCCAAGAAATGGCGCCAGCATACGGGCGCCGACCATCTCCAGGACCATGACGCAGGCCCCGCTGATAAAGGCGATCATCGAAAGGCGGGCAATTGAGATTTTCATGCAGACTCCTTGTAAAGCGCATGCTTTGGTTCCAGGCACGGAGGAACCTCCATTGGATCTGGTTCGGTGTCGGGAAGGGTGATGGGCATGAGTGTATTGGGGAGGGCAGCGCCCAATATCCCGCAGTTCTTCGTCAGCCTGGACTGACGTAGATTGTGGTGAAAAAGTGGATCCTGCCGCCCGAACAGCGGCGCATTATTGAAAGCGCCCTGGCCAGGGTCAACACACCTTTGCCTGGTTAGACGCTTTTGAGACTTGTCCCAAGCGCCATGGCGGTATTGATCCGCCATCGCAGTAACCTGCTCGACAATGCCTTCAAACAGCAGGGTTCTGCGGTAGGAGTGGGCCTATCACGAATGACTCCCGCGAAGGGCTTGTGGAGTGTCGGGCGGAACTGTGGGGGCTCGCCAGCCAAGGGAAATCGGGTAGCATGGGCGTTTTTTCGATGTGTGCCGGGCAATTTCAGCGTTGAGCACTAATGACTCAAAGCCCCGGTTTATAAAGAACACTGCATTGATATCTGGCCCGGTAACGTTGGTTAGATAGACGAATGTGTTCGCGCGGACAGGATCCATCTCGCCCGCGTGCGTGTTTGTGCATTTCCCGGAGTTCCGTGGAATCGTTGATGTCAATAACTGCGGGAGAGATTCGCCATGGTTCTGTGCCGCTTGAGTGGATGCGCGCTCGTGCTGGGAATGGTGCTGGCGCCTGGATGGGGGCTGGCCGCCGGCAAGTGCGAGCGCCTGGTGGTCACCGGCAGCCCCGATGCGCCGCCCTATCTGTGGCGTGACCCACAGGATCCCAAGCACCTGATAGGCGCCAGCGCCGACCTGCTGCAGCAGGTGGCGGGGGAGTTGGGGCTCAAGGTCGAATTGCTCTACGCGGGCAAACGCTCCGAAGCCCTGGCCGAAGTCCGCAGCGGACGCATGGATATGCTGGCCGATGCGCCGTTGACCATGAGCGAGCTGGAGTCGCTGGACTACATCCATCCGCCCCTGGTGCAGAACGATTACCTGGTGTGGACGCGCAAGGATTCAGTACTGGTCTACAACCAGTTGGCTGATTTGCATGGGCACCGTGGCGCTGTATCGGAAAAGGCACGCCTGACCCAGCCGTTCGAAGCCTTTGCCAAGGATCAGTTGACCCTGCGGCGCACGACCAACCTCACCGAAGCCTTGCAGAAACTGCTGCTGGGCGATGTCGAGTATGTGTTGGCCGGGCGTTATGCCGGGATGGCGCTGGCGCAATCCCTGGGCATGGCCAACGACCTGGTGGCCGCCGCGCAGCCGGTCGACAAGCCGGGGCTGTTCCTGGCCATCTCCCATGACTCGGCCTGCAACGACCCATGGTTGCGCGGACAGTTGGCGAAAAAGATGACAGAATTGCCCGCGTCCGGCCTGACCGAGGCCTTGCTGCAGCGCAATCTTGAGCGCTGGAAAGCCCAATTACAGCAACCCGCCGGCACCTCAAAACAGTAGGGATTTTGTGTGAGTATTCGACCTCTTTTCGCTGCCATGGCCATTCTGGCCCTGGCGGGTTGTGCAACCGATCCGGCGCCCGTTGAACAGATGCGCCTGACCGAACAGGCCCTGGAGCAGGCCAAGGCCGTTGGGGCCACGGTAGACGATGTGCCGGAATTGAAGCTCGCCGAAGACAAGTTCAAGCGAGCCCAGGGCAATATGCAGGATGAGTCCTACAAGCATGCCCGAATGCGGGCCGAACAGGCCGAGTTGGACGCGCGCCTGGCCGAGGCGCGGGTCCTGACCCTGAAAAGCCAGGAACAACTGAACGTACTGCAGAGCCGCATCACTCGTCTGCGCAAGCAACTGGGAGATGCCCAATGAACCGGATCACCCGAGTATTCAGCGGCGCCCTGGTGGTGGCCTGTACGGGCTTGTATGGCTGTGCCGGTCAGCACAGCGAAGAGGTCTTGCAGCAGGCCGGTAGCGACTTCCAGAAGGTCAAGGAAGACTCCAGCGTGTTGCGCATCGCGCCCAAAGACGTGATCCGGGCCGGCGAGTCACTGGCGCGTGCCGATCGCTTGTCCAGCTACTGGGGCAGCGGCGCCGACGTGGTGCATTACGCCTACCTCAGCCAGCGCTACAGCGAAATTGCCCGCGAGCACACTGAGCAAGTGCTGAATGAAGAGCGCGCCGCCAAGCTCGAACTGGAGCGCCAGCGCCTGCAACTGGCCCTGCGTGAAGCCAAGTTGCTTAGCGTGCAGCAGCAGGGCAAGTGGCTGGAAGAGCAGATTATCAGCCTCGCCACGACCCAGACCGACCGTGGCCTGGTCATGACCCTGGGTGACGTGTTGTTCGACACCGGTGAAGCGGAGCTGAAAAACTCGGCCAATCGTACGGTGCTCAAAGTGGTGCAGTTCCTTCAACTCAACCCCAAGCGGGTGGTGCGGATCGAGGGCTATACCGACAATACCGGCGATAAGCAAAGCAACCTGCAATTGTCCCGCGATCGGGCACAAGCCGTGGCAGATATGCTGGTGGACCTGGGCATCGACGAAAAACGCATCAAGGTCGAAGGCTATGGCGATGATTACCCGCTAGAGGCCAATGCCTCTGAACGCGGACGCGCGCAGAACCGTCGAGTGGAAATTGTGTTTTCCGACGAGAAAGGCCAGCTCGGCGCCGCCCGCTAAGGGCATGGCGACTCCAGAACCCGGTTACCGCAAGGTGCCGGGTTTTTTTGTACCTGCCGATAGGTTCACAAAAAACCGTACAGTTTTTGCTGACACTGCGCTATATCGTCGACTATTGTGACAACTGTCCCCGTACACTTCCAAACTGTTCCGGTAGTGTTTCACACAAAAATAAAATGCCCGTGAAATCGAGTGCTGCGTCATGACCAATCTCTTGCTGTATCAACGTATCGCTCAGCAACTGGCTGAGGATATCCGTCGGGGTGTGTACCAGCCCGGTGAACGCGTGCCGTCGGTGCGCAAGATGAGCTCGCAGCTCAATGTCAGCCACGCCACGGTTTTGCAGGCGTATGCCAATCTCGAGGATCAGGGGCTGATCCGGGCACGGCCGCAGTCGGGTTATTACGTGCACCAGACTCCAGCCCTGACGGCGCCGACCCCGGACATCGCCCGGGTCGAGCGCCCGGGACTGGTCACCCGCAGCAGCATCATTCAACAGGTCTTGGTGGAGTCGCGCCGCGAAGGTGTGTTCCCGCTCGGCGCGGCGGTGCCCAGTGTCGATTACCTGCCGGTGCGCGCCCTGCATCAGCAGTTGGCCAAGGTCACCCGGTTTCATAGTCCGCGGGCGTTCAGCTACATGTTCAGCCCGGGTTTCGAACCGCTGCGCCGCCAGGTGGCCATTCGCATGCGCGATGCCGGTGTGGTGGTGGACCCTTCCGAAGTGGTGATCACCCATGGTTGTGTCGATGCCTTGCAGATGTCATTGCGGGTCCTGACCCGGCCCGGCGACCTGATTGCTGCGGAATCGCCCACCTACTACGGCCTGTTGCAACTGGCCGACCTGCTGGGGCTCAAGGTCATCGAGATCCCCAGTGACCCGGCGACAGGCATGAGCCTGGAGGCGTTGCAGTTGGCGGCTAACCAGTGGTCGATCAAGGCCCTGGTGCTGACCACGCGCCTGAGTAACCCGTTGGGTGGGACCATGCCCGAGGAGCGGCAGAAGCAGTTGCTGCGCCTGGCGTCGGATTTTGATATCCAGGTGGTCGAGGACGATATCTACGGCGAGCTGATGTTCGAAGTAGGGCGCACCAAGGCCCTCAAGGCCTATGACCGTCTTGACCGGGTGATTTACTGCTCGAGCTTCTCCAAGACCCTGTCGCCGGGGGTGCGGATCGGCTGGATGATTGCGGGCAAGTATCAGCAGGAGATCCAGCGGCTGCAGACATTCAGCACCCATTCGGCGTGCAGCGTGACGCAGATGGGGGTGGCGGCATACCTGGAGAACGGTGGGTATGACCGACACCTGCGTTATATTCGCCAGGAGTACCGCAAGAATCTCAGCGCCTTCCAACTGGCGGTACAGCAATATTTTCCCGAGGGCACGCAGATTACCCGACCTACTGGCGGTTTCATTCTCTGGGTCAGCCTGCCGGGGCGAGTCAACACACAAGAGTTGCACGTGCGTGCATTGCAGCAGGGGATCAGCATTGCTCCAGGGCTGATCTTCAGTAATACCGAGCAATTCAACCACTGCATCCGCCTTAATTGCGGTACGCCATGGAATCGCGAGGCCGAGCGAGCGTTGATGACGCTGGGCATGTTGGCCAGTCAATTATGTCAGGAGACCGTTGGCGGTTTTTGAGAGGGCCGGTTGCAACGCTTGTCATGAAGCCTTCGACAAGCGAGCATATGGCACCTTTCACGGCCCCCCTTTTTGTCTATGAAAGTTTTTAATCCTGCTGTCTGCCTGTTGATCTGCCTGTCGACGGCCTTGGGCGCCGGCCCGCTGCTGGCCGCGCCGACGCAGGATGCAAGTGCCCGGAGTCCTGCTTCCGAGCCGAAAAAAACGGCGGCCAATACGCCGTCTGCGAGCAAAAAAGCGGCGGTCGCCAAGCCGGTAGCCAAGCCCAAAAAACGCGCGCCTATTGCCTCCAAATCCAAGTCCGCGCGGGAGATTGCCAAAACGCCATTGCCCTCGGCCAAGCTCGACCTGAGCCTGCCTCCGGAAATGGTCAAGCACCTGCAGCCCATAGGGACTGTAGCCATGCCCAAGCGCGAGCCGTTATTGCCGCAGATGTTTGGTGAGAAACCTAAGGAAAGCAGCCCATTTCAGCTCAACGGCCGTTTGTTGAGCAACGAGATGCAGTTGCAGCTGCGCAATGAAGAGCGGCGTGACGTCGAGGGCGCGGCCCTGGATTTTGAGTTCAAGCAATAAATGCCTCCCCCGTTTGTGACCCCTGGCAACGACGCTTTGTCGGAGACTGGTCAGTCACACAGCTTTCAGCGTAAAAACCGTTCTTAGAGTAATTTTAAACGGCTGTTTTAGCGGTTACTCTTGCTGTGCGTCATTTTCAATATTTTGCTCGTCGCGAGGAGCGTTCCACCATGAACTGTCGTGAAGGATGTGGCGCTTGCTGCATTGCCCCTTCCATCAGCACGCCGATTCCAGGTATGCCCCAGGGCAAGCCTGCCGGAGAACGTTGCCTGCATCTGTCGGTCGAACATTTGTGTGCGCTGTTCGGCTTGCCCGAGCGGCCGGCCGTGTGTGGGGCGTTTCATGCTGACATCGAAGTCTGTGGCGACAGCCGTGAGCAAGCCATCAAGTTGATCGGCTGGTGGGAGCAAATGACGGCGGCGTAAGTGTTTTCAATGAACGGAACTTCAACAATAAGGAATAAGACAATGGGTTCGCTGCAACGAATGGCTGCGCTCTGTGGTTTGACAGTATTACTGGCGGCAACGGCTCAGGCCGAAGACTGGCAAACAGCCAAGGATCAGGACGGCATCAAGGTCTCCCTGAGCGAAGTGACTGGCTCCAAATACAAGGCGTATCGCGGTGTCACCGTGATTAAAGCCTCGATGGCCAAACTGCAAAGCCTGCAGGAAGACGTGGCAGGCGCGTGCAGTTGGATCCATGAGTGCAAATCGCAAAAGCTGCTCAAGCACGAAGGCAACCAGAGCTGGACCTACACCCAATTCAATACGCCGTGGCCAGTCACGGCGCGTGACTCGGTGTTGCATATCACCACCACCGAAGGCGCCGATGGCAGCCTGACACGCAAGCTGGAAGGCGTGCCGACCTACATTCCCGAAGAGAAGGGGTTTGTTCGTGTAGCCCAGGTCGAAGGTTTCTGGAAGATGGTGCCCAAAGGTGCCGACCAGATTGAAGTGACCTACCAGGTGCACACTGAGCCGGGCGGTAGCGTACCGTCCTGGCTGGTCAACAAGTTCGTGGTTGATGCACCGTTCAACACCCTCAAAGCGCTGAAAGAGCGCGCCGAGAAGCCTTGATCGTTGCTGCCGTCACGCCAAAGGCCGCCCTCGGGCGGTCTTTTTTATGCGCAGTAGCGGCGGAACGATTGCTCGGGCGTCAGGGTCGAGATGTTGTAGGCCCACCCACGGGCTTTATCGAGGAGGCACTGATGCAAAAGTGGCAAATCACTTTCGTTGACGATCATGGTGTCCAGTCAGTGGAGCAATTCGACTGTGAGCAGCAGCCCAGCATGGAGCAGGCGGCACGAATGATTCGCGCAAAGCTGTTGCCGGTTTCGGCCGAGCTGGACCTCAATGATCTGGAGGGGCGTACCGACGACCCGACAGTCAAAAGTCTGAAAGAACAGAACAGCATTCAAATCCTCGGCATTACTGCAATTTAGTCGCCCATTCACGTGATCCTCAACCAGACCTTGGCAGCGCCCGGTTCTTGGCGCTACTCTGCAAACGAGATCAGCGAATGAATCGCTAAGGTCTGGTCTTGTCAGCTACATGCTTGTGTCCTGGCGGTGCTGTTTTGCCGCAACGTTCGCAGCCAAGAGGCGCGAACAGGGAGTACGGAAAGTCTATCCATCGGTTTTAGGAGGACGTTTCATGAGCACAGCCTATCAAGAAGACATCAGCAGCAGCGTGTTGCGCCGCATGAAAGAAGGCGGCTTCGACTTTTCACGATTCCATCCCATCGAGTTCTACGCCATTTTCCCGGATGAGGAGCGGGCGCGCAGGGCGGCAGGACATTTTCGCGGTGAATCCTTGAATGCCCAGATCAGCGTGCGCGACGATGGCGCCTGGTACCTGGAGTTGAGCAAGGTGATGTACGCCACCTACGGCGGCATCGGCGACTTCGAGCAGGACTTTGAAGCGGTGGTCGAACCTCTGGGCGGTATCATCGAAGGTTGGGGCGTGAAGCAGGAGGTTCGAGGGTTACTCGTATAGCGCCTATGAATAGCGTCAAGACACAACATCGGCTGACCTTCGGGTTGGCCGATTTGGTTTCTGGGCGTTGAGCGCAAAAAAAGGCCACCTGCAAGGGGTGGCCAAAAGGGAAGAGCGGTAATAGGGAGCGCGGGTCGAGGCGTTATACACCCCTCGTCAGCGGCCCCCTGAAGCGGGAAGCATCGACTTCGTCACGGCGGGTTACGAAGTTTTGCGCGATGGGCCAGATTATCCAGCGCCTTGCCCGGGCAGTGAAATCAACTCTGACTATGCTGGTGATAGCCAAATGCATTGCCTCGCTTTGGAGCGGGGGCGATCAAATTGGGGCGTTTGCTGCGCTGCAATGGTGCGGCGTGACCAGGAAGGTAATTCAACTGATTGAAATTAAAGCGTTTATGCCAGTGGCACGGGCCTTGCGATGCCTAGATGTCCGGGTGACAAGGAGTACGGCATGATCCGCACCTATTTTGATGAAATGTACGATGCAGGCGGCCAGGTTCGCCCGCACTACCGGGAGTTCGCCCGTTGGCTTGCCGAAACCCCAGACGAGCTTCTGGCGCAGCGGCGACGCGAGGCCGACCTGCTGTTTCACCGCGCGGGCATCACCTTCACCCTGTATGGCGACGAGCAGGGCACTGAGCGCCTGATTCCGTTCGATACCATTCCCCGCAGTATTCCGGCCAGTGAATGGCGGATCGTCGAGCGCGGCTGCATCCAGCGGGTCAAGGCGTTGAACATGTTCCTGGCCGACCTTTACCACGACCAGCGCATCATCAAAGCCGGCATCATTCCTGCTGAACAGGTGCTGGCCAACGAGCAATACCAGCTGGCGATGCAGGGGCTGGATCTGCACCGTGATATCTACTCGCATATTTCCGGGGTCGACCTGGTGCGTGACGGCGACGGCACCTATTACGTACTCGAAGACAACCTGCGGACCCCTAGCGGCGTGAGCTACATGCTCGAAGACCGCAAGATGATGATGCGTCTGTTCCCCGAACTGTTCGCCGCTCAGCGCATTGCGCCGATCGACCATTACCCTAACCTGTTGCTCGACACCCTGAAAAGCTCCAGCCCGCTGGATGACCCGAGTGTCGTGGTCTTGACGCCGGGGCGTTTCAACAGCGCGTTCTTCGAGCATGCGTTCCTGGCACGGGAAATGGGCGTCGAGTTGGTGGAGGGCGCAGACCTGTTCGTGCGTGATGATCGAGTCTTCATGCGCACCACCGACGGCCCCAAGCCCGTGGATGTGATCTACCGCCGCCTGGATGACGCCTTCCTCGACCCGCTGGCCTTCAACCCGGACTCCATGCTCGGCGTGCCGGGCCTGCTGTCTTCCTACCGCTCGGGCAATGTCGTGCTGGCCAACGCCATTGGCACCGGCGTGGCTGACGACAAGTCGGTTTATCCCTTTGTTACCGACATGATCCGCTTCTATCTGGATGAGGAGCCGATCCTGAAGAACGTGCCGACCTGGCAATGCCGAAAACCCGACGAATTGTCCCATGTGCTGGCGCATCTGCCGGAACTGGTGGTCAAGGAAACCCAGGGTTCCGGAGGCTACGGCATGCTGGTGGGGCCGGCGGCTAGCGCGGCGGAAATCGAAACCTTCCGCGCGCGAATCAAGGCCAAGCCCCACGCCTATATCGCGCAACCCACTTTGTCGCTGTCCACCTGCCCGACCTTTGTTGAAAACGGCATTGCACCGCGGCACATCGACCTGCGTCCGTTTGTCCTGTCTGGCCGTGAAACCCGTGTCGTGCCCGGTGGCCTGACCCGTGTGGCGTTGCGTGAAGGCTCCCTGGTGGTGAACTCCTCCCAGGGCGGTGGAACCAAGGACACCTGGGTGGTCGAGGATTAAGGAAGCTTGCCATGTTGAGTAGAACCGCCTCGGACCTATATTGGATGTCGCGTTATCTGGAGCGTGCGGAAAACCTCGCGCGGATGCTCGACGTCAGTTATTCACTGTCGCTGATGCCCCAGGACGGTCGCGGTGATGGCTTGCACGAACTGGCCATGCCGCTGCTGATCACCGGCACCCTGGATGACTACCTGGAGCGCCACGGCGAACTGCACGCCGAGCGCCTGTTGCACTTCTTCGCCTTGGACGCGGCTAACCCGGCCAGTATCTACAGTTGCCTGGGCTCGGCCCGTGCCAGCGCCCACGCGGTACGTGGGCGGATCACCGCCGACATGTGGGAGAACATCAACGCCACCTGGCTGGAGATTCGCGGTATCGCCGAACAAGGCCTGAGCCGCTATGGCATGAGCCGATTTTGCGAATGGGTCAAGGAGCGCTCGCACCTGTTTCGGGGCGCCACCTACGGCACCATCATGCGCAACGATGCCTTTCGTTTCATTCGCCTGGGCACCTTTATCGAGCGCGCCGACAACACCCTGCGCCTGCTCGACGCGCGCTACGAAATGGCCGGCGACCAGGCCGACACCGTCAGCGATGGCACGGCCCACGCCTATTACCAGTGGAGCGCCTTGCTGCGCGCTTTGTCGTCGTTCGAGGCCTACACCGAGATCTACCGCGACGCGCCCGGCGCCCGGCATGTTGCCGAGCTGCTGCTGTTGCGCGCCGATGTGCCGCGTTCCCTGCGTGCCTGCACCGAAGAAATCGACCAGATCCTTGCCAGCCTGCCGGGAACCAATGGCCGGCCGGCGCAGCGTCTGGCGGCCGAAATGGATGCGCGCCTGCGTTACACCGGTATCAACGAAATCCTCGAAGAAGGCCTGCACGCCTGGCTGACCGAATTCATCCCATTGGTGCGCCAATTGGGCAACGCCATTCACAGTTCCTACCTGGAGGCTGTATGAGACTCTCCATCAGTCACGAAACCGCCTATCACTACGAAGATCAGGTGCGAGCCAGCATCCAGTACTTGCGCCTGACACCCCACGACAGTGAGCGCCAGCACGTGCTCAGCTGGCAGCTCGACCTGCCGCGCCCGGTGCGGGCGCAACTGGATCCGTTTGGCAACATCCTGCATGTGCTGACCCTGGATGAGCCCCACGAGTCGATCATCATCGGCGCGCGCGGGCAGGTTGATATCGACGAGTTGCGCGAGGCCGAGCATGAGAGCCAGTCGCCATTGCCGTTCCTGCGCTTTACCCGACTCACCGAGGCCGACGAAGCCTTGCGTGCCTTTGCCGACAAACAATGCCGCAAGCGCCGTGATCGCGGCGGGCTGATCGACTTGATGCACGCGCTCAACCAACACATGACCTATGCGCCGGGTTCCACTGCGGTGGAGACCAGCGCGGCCCAGGCCTTCGCCGGGCGCTCCGGCGTCTGCCAGGACCACACCCACGCGTTTCTCGCCTGCGCTCGCAGCCTCGGGGTGCCGGCGAGGTACGTATCGGGTTACCTGTACAGCGAGAACAGCGAGCATCTGGCCAGCCACGCCTGGGCCGAAGCCTGGCTGGATGACGCCTGGTACAGCTTTGACGTGACCAACGAGCTGGCACGCCCTGAGCGCCACTTGAAACTGGCGGTGGGCCTGGACTACCTGGATGCCTGCCCGGTGCGCGGTATGCGGCGCGGCGGCGGTGGCGAACAGATGCACGCCAAGGTGCTGGTTGCACCGACCCCACCGGTGATCCTGGTGCAGCAGCAGTAGTAGCAAACCGCCCCAGCTTCAGGGGCTGTTATCAGGCGTGGGCCTGATAACAGCCTTCAAGGCTGCTGTTTACGCCCCGCCATATGTTTCAGATACCCGAGCAGCAACTCCAGCTCCGTGTCCGGCAAGACGCTACTGGTGAACCCCGGCATCTTCGCTTGGGGCCAGCGCCGCAAGCTTTGCGGATCGCGGATATAGCGCTTGAGAAAGGCATCACCGAAGTATTCGGTCGGGCTGTAGGGGATGTTCAGGTCGGGGCCGAACTGCGAGTCACCTGCCGCATTGAGTCGATGGCAGGCCAGGCAGTTCTTCTGGAACAGCGCAAACCCTTGGTTCACCGGGTCGTCGCTCGCCAGGGCCGGGTCTGGCCGCAAGGCAGGGAAACGCTCGGCGACCGGCGCCAGGCGCTTGATGCTGGCCAGCTCGAACGGCCATTGTTCCGGGCTGATGTGCCCGGCTTGGGGGTTGGTCCAGACCAGATAGAACGGTCCTGCACTGGGTTTGTCCTGAGCCAGTTTCGGCCAGGGCCTGGCCGGGTCCTCGATGGCCAGCCAGGCCCGGGCGCCGTCGCGATTGAGCAGGGGCGCGGCGGATAATTCGGCGGCAAACCCGTCCAGGGCCACTGCCTGCAAGTGATCGTCAGCCTTGACCCCTTCCAGCAGAGTCTCAAGTGGCACGGCGCGATAACTCATGTCCCGTTTGTAGGAGATGTCGTCGCTGATCGTGATGGTCTGCACTTGAGGGTGTGCCAGCAGTTCCGCGGTTTGCCAGGTGCGGCTGCCTTGGCCCAGCTCCAGAACCAGTTGCGCAGCCTGCGAGGGCGTGCACAGGAGCAGGGCGCTCCAGAGGATGAGAGGTTTCAATTGATCGCCGTTCTATGACTGAAATGAGTGCCCGGACGCTCCGCAAGAAGCCTTCCTGATGATTGGCAGCGGCGCGACCAGAGGCTGGCTCAGCGGCGCTGCGTCAGGCAGGTTGGCACACAACCTTGCGCCCCGAAAGAGCATCGGCGCGCAATGTGTTGCGTGGCGGTCGAGCGGCCATGTTGCCTAGCCGATCACTTTGGTGAGGTTGGGCAAGATCAAGAGCAAAGTGGTAGCGAAAAGAATGAGCCCGGCTTGACGTACTTTCGAATGTTTGAACATGGCTGAATGCCTTTTGTTGTTATTCCTGAACATCTGATGCATGCGTCTGTCGACTTCACGATGACCCGACCATGTGTCCCTTTTCTTACACGTGCCCGGGAAATCCCCCGCTGCAACGATTTACTGCGTACTGTTTCTACCTTAGGGGCCTTGTAACACTTGGCTTAGATCCAATTCATATCAAGTTGTCATTTCAGGCTTATCAACGGTTATGAGGCTTATTGCCAGCTGCGTTGCCGCCCGTTTGCTAGACAGTTCCCCGTCGTTGTCGACGGCATCCATTAGCTCGCTACCGTTCGTCTGAGCGTGTGGGTCAAGGCGGCTGAGCGCATTGGTCATTGAATCCGGCGCCGCCCGGCCTAAGGTGAGAACTCTGCCTTTTTCTCTCCCGCACGGCGGTTCGAGGACGACATGACTGAAGCTTTGATATTCGACGCGTTACGCACGCCCCGTGGCAAAGGCAAGGCCGATGGCGCCTTGTACAGCGTCAAGCCGGTGAACCTGCTGGCTGGGTTGCTCAACGCGCTGCAACGGCGCACCGAGCTCGATACCAGCCAGGTGGATGACATCGTCCTCGGGTGTGTCACGCCGGTGGGCGACCAGGGCGCTGACATTGCCAAGACTGCGGCTCTGGTGGCGGATTGGGATATCAGCGTGGCCGGGGTGCAGATCAACCGGTTTTGTGCGTCGGGTCTGGAGGCGGTCAACCTGGGGGCGATGAAGGTGCGTTCCGGCTTCGAGGACCTGGTGGTGGTCGGCGGCGTCGAGTCCATGTCCCGGGTGCCTATGGGCAGCGACGGCGGGGCATGGGTCCTGGATCCGCAGACCAACCTGCACAGCCATTTCACCCCGCAAGGTATCGGCGCCGATCTGATCGCGACCCTGGAGGGCTTCAGCCGGCACGACGTCGATAGCTTCGCCCTGCAGTCCCAGCAAAAGGCCGCGCGGGCGCGGGCCGATGGGTCCTTCGATAAATCCCTGGTGCCGGTCCGGGACCAGAACGGCATCCTCCTGCTGGATCAGGATGAATTCATCCGTGGCGACTCGACCCTCGAAGGTCTGGGCAAGCTCAAGCCGAGCTTCGAGATGATGGGGCAAATGGGTTTTGACGCCACCGCCTTGCGCGTCTACAGCCATGTCGAACGCATCAACCACGTGCACACGCCGGGCAACAGTTCGGGGATCGTCGATGGCGCGGCGTTGATGCTGATCGGCTCCGAAGCCAAGGGCCGGGACCTGGGCCTGACGCCTCGGGCGCGGATCGTTGCCACTGCGGTGACCAGCACCGATCCGACCATCATGCTCACCGGGCCGGCACCGGCCACCCGCAAGGCCTTGTCCAAGGCGGGTTTGCGCATCGAGGACATCGACCTGTTCGAAGTCAACGAAGCCTTTGCCTCGGTGGTGTTGAAGTTCATCAAGGACATGGCCATCGACCCGGCCAAGGTCAACGTCAATGGCGGTTCGATCGCCATGGGCCACCCGCTGGGCGCCACCGGCTGCGCGATCCTCGGCACCCTGCTCGATGAGCTGGAAGCCCGGCACCAGCGTTACGGCCTGGCGACGCTGTGCGTCGGCGGCGGCATGGGTATCGCCACCATCATCGAACGCCTCTGAGCCCCGATTTCAAGGAAACCTCGTCATGACCGATGCCATCCGTTACGAAAAAGGCCAGGACCAGATTGTGGTGCTGACCATCGATATGCCGGGCCAGAGCGCCAACACCATGAACGCGCAGTACGGCGAAGCCATGGCTGCCAGCGTCGCGCGCCTGCAGGCCGAGCGCGACAGCCTGGCCGGGGTGATCATTACCTCGGCGAAAAAGACCTTCTTCGCCGGCGGTGACCTCAACGAACTGATCAAGGTCGGCAAGCCCGAGGCCCAGGCGTTCTACGAGAGGGTGTTGAGCCTCAAGGCGCAGTTGCGCGCCCTGGAAACCCTGGGTAAGCCGGTGGTTGCGGCGATCAACGGTGCGGCCCTGGGCGGCGGCTGGGAGATTTGCCTGGCCTGCCACCACCGCATTGCGCTGGATGATCAGACACTACAGATTGGCCTTCCGGAAGTGAGTCTTGGCCTGTTGCCGGGCGGTGGCGGAGTGGTGCGCATGGTCCGCATGCTGGGCCTGGAAAAGGCCTTGCCCTACCTGCTTGAGGGCAAGAAAGTCCGGCCGCAGCAAGCGTTGCAGGCCGGGCTGCTGGATGAGCTGGCGAGCGACCGTGACGAGCTGCTGGTCAAGGCCCGGGCCTGGATCCTGGCCAACCCTACGGTCAAGCAGCCTTGGGATGTGACGGGTTACCAGATCCCCGGTGGCACACCGTCTAACCCCAAGGTCGCGCAGATGCTGGCCATCGCCCCCTCGATTTTGCGCAGCAAGACCAATGGCTGCATGCCGGCGCCGGAGAAGATTCTGTGCGCAGCGGTGGAGGGCGCCCAGGTCGATTTCGACACCGCGCACCTGATCGAGACCCGATATTTCACCGAGCTGACCACCGGCCAGGTGGCGAAGAACATGATTGGCACCTTCTGGTTCGGACTCAATCAGATCAACGCGGGCGGTTCGCGCCCGCAAGGCATCGCGCGCCATGTGACTCACAAGGTCGGGGTGTTGGGAGCCGGCATGATGGGTGCGGGAATCGCCTATGTCAGCGCCCTGGCCGGTATCCAGGTGGTGCTCAAGGACATCGACCTGGCGGAGGCCGAGAAGGGCAAGGCGCACTCGGCGACCCTGCTCGATAAAAAGGTCGCTCGCGGACAACTGAGCGCGGTGCAGCGTGACGCGGTATTGGCGCGAATCAGCCCCACCGGGCAAGACGCCGACCTGGCGGGCTGCGACCTGATCATCGAAGCGGTATTCGAGGATCGCGAGCTCAAGGCCAGGGTGTCCTCGGCAGCGCAGCAGGTGGTCGGCGCCGATGCGGTGATCGCTTCCAACACGTCCACCTTGCCCATCAGCGGTTTAGCTAGCGCGGTGCCGAACCCGGACAAGTTCATCGGCCTGCACTTCTTCAGTCCAGTGGACAAAATGCCCCTGGTGGAAATCATCAAGGGGGCTCGGACCAGCGACGAAACCCTCGCTCGAGGGTTTGATTTCGTACTGCAAATCAAGAAAACCCCGATAGTGGTCAACGACAGTCGCGGATTTTTTACTTCGCGGGTCTTCGGTACCTTCACCAATGAAGGCATCGCCATGCTCGGCGAAGGTGTTGCCGCAGCGATGATCGAAACCGAGGCGCGCAAGGCCGGTATGCCGATTGGTCCGTTGGCGATCTCCGACGAGGTGTCGCTGAGCCTGATGAGCCATATTCGCCAGCAGACCACCAAGGACCTGCTGGCCGAGGGCAAGCCGCCCATCGAGCACCCGGCCTTTGCCGTGATCGATTTACTGCTCAACGAATACAAGCGTCCTGGCAAGACGGCGGGCGGTGGTTTCTACGATTACCCGGCGGGTGCGCCGAAGCATCTGTGGCCCGAGCTCAAGGTGCGCCTGGAAAAAACCGAGGGGCAGATTTCCCCGCAGGACGTGCGCGACCGGTTGTTGTTTATCCAGGCCATCGAGACCGTGCGTTGCCTGGAGGAGGGTGTGCTGCGCTCGACGGCGGATGCCAACATCGGTTCGATTTTTGGCATCGGTTTCGCCGCCTGGACCGGCGGTGCCTTGCAGTTCATCAACCAGTACGGTTTGGCGGATTTCATTGCCCGCAGCCACTACTTGGCGGAGCAGTACGGCCAGCGTTTCGCGCCACCAGCCCTGCTTCTGGAAAAGGCCGCCAAGGGCCAATGTTTCTGACCCAAATGGCGTGCAGTGAACCCTACCGGGGCTTGCCTTGACCCAGTGTTTCAAGGCAGGCTCTGGGCTGTTCATTATTCCCATCATCGTGTCAGGTATTTTTTATGTCGCTACGCATCTGCATTCTGGAAACCGACATCCTGCGTCCCGAACTGGTCGATCAATATCAGGGTTACGGGCAGATGTTTCAGCGCCTGTTTTCACAGCAACCGATCGCCGCCGAATTCACCGTCTATAACGTGATGCAGGGCGATTACCCGAGTGATGACCTGAGCTTCGACGCGTACCTGGTCACTGGCAGCAAGGCCGATTCTTTCGGCACCGATCCCTGGATTCAAACCCTCAAGACTTACCTGTTGGCGCGCTACGAGCGCGGCGACAAGCTGCTGGGCATCTGCTTCGGCCATCAACTGCTGGCGCTGCTGCTGGGCGGCAAGAGCGAGCGCGCGAGCCAGGGCTGGGGTGTGGGCACCCACAATTACAAGCTGGCCGCGAAGGCCCCCTGGATGAGCCCACAGGTCGAGGAGCTGACCCTGCTCATCAGCCACCAGGACCAGGTCACCGCCTTGCCGGAAAACGCCACGGTGATCGCCTCCAGCGACTTCTGCCCGTTCGCCGCCTATCACATCAACGACCAGGTGCTGTGCTTCCAGGGGCATCCGGAGTTTATCCACGACTACTCCCGGGCGTTGCTGGAGATTCGCCAGCAACACCTGGGGGAGCAGATCTATCAGAAAGGCGTGGCCAGCCTCGATCGCGCCCATCATGGCGCCACGGTTGCCGAGTGGATGATGCGCTTTGTCGCTCACGCACCTACCGCCAAGTCGGCCTGAAGCGGCTCAGCCCGGTTCCTGCAATGGGAGCCGGGCCCGGCCTACAGCCACCCCGAGCGTTTGAAGCTCGCCCACAGGCTGATGCAGCCGACACTGATAAACCCCAGCACGCCGAAGTAGCCGTAATGCCAGCTCAGCTCCGGCATGTTCTGGAAGTTCATGCCGTAGATACCCGCCACTGCTGTCGGGAAAGCCAGGATCGCCGCCCAGGCCGCGAACTTGCGCTGCACCACGCTTTGCCGCGATGCCTCTAGCAGCACGCCGATTTCGATGGTCTGGCTGGCAATGTCGCGCAGGGTCGACAAGTCTTCCATTTGCCGCGTGACGTGAATTTGCACGTCGCGAAAGTACGGCCGCATGTTCTTGTCGATAAACGGGAAACTGAGCTTTTGCAGCTCCTCACTGATCTCCACCATTGGCGCCACGTATCGCCGCAGGCGCAGGACGTCGCGACGCAGGCCGTGAAGGTTCTGGATGTCGCGCTCGTTCAATGAGTCGCACAGGACATTGCGTTCCAGCTCGTCGATCTCCGCGTGGATCGCTTCACTGACCGGCTGGTAGTTCTCGGTGACGAAATCCAGCAGGGCGTAGAGCACAAAGTCTTCGCCGTGCTCCAGCAGCAGCGGCCGAGCTTCGCAGCGTTGGCGCACAAAGCCGTAGGATTTGGAGTGACCGTTGCGGGCAGTGATGATGTAGCCCTTGCCGGCAAAGATGTGGGTTTCGATGAACTCCAGTTTGCCGGCCTCGCGCACCGGGGAGTAGGTGACGATAAACAACGCGTCGCCGAAGGTTTCCAGCTTCGGCCGGCTGTGTTTTTCCAGGGCGTCTTCAATGGCCAGCTCATGCAGGTTGAACTGGCGTTGCAGGTTGGCCAGTTCGTGAGCGTTGGGTTCTTCCAGGCCGATCCAGACAAAGTGACCGGGTTTGGCCGCCCAGGCGGCCCCTTCGTCGAGGGTGATATCAGTGACTTTCTTACCGGCGCTGTAGACGGCAGCAGCAACAACTCTACCCATAGTTCTTGTTCGCTTCTTCTTATCAATATGATCGAGACAGACCTGCACCAGCTTAGCCTGCAATACCTGATCAGAGTCAGCAGAATCGGCGGAGTTCGCCGTTAATAAACAACCCGCACGAGGCGGGTCACTCAGGGCAAAAGGTGGTGAATCCGCATTAGCCAGCTTGCAGCTGACGATCCAGCGAGGCGATGCAATCGCGCATCTGTTCACGGCACTGGGCAATCAACAGGGGCATGTCATCCATGCTCAAGCCCGCGGTGGGGATGGCGGGCAGCGAGCGGATCAGGATCTTGCCGCTGCGCCAGCGACTCAGATTCATCTGTTTGATATAGCTGCTGACACACACCGGCACTATGGGCACGCCGGCGGCGATCGCCATCTGGAACGCGCCTTTCTTGAACGGCAGCAGGTCTTCACCAAAGTTGCGCGTGCCCTCGGGGAACACCCAGATCGAGGTGTCCTCGTGCTGCAAGGTGTGGGTGGTGGTCAGCATCGAGCGTCGGGCCTTTTGCGCGTTGCCGCGGTCAATCAGCACGTTGCCCGCCAGCCAGAACAGTTGGCCGAACAACGGCACCCACTTCAGGCTCTTCTTGCCGATGCACACGGTACGGCGCGGTACCACGTTGCCAAATACAAACAGGTCGTAGTTGGATTGGTGGTTGGCAATGATCACGCAGCTGTGTGGCTTGTCCATCAGCGAACTGACCTCAGCCTTGACCCGCAGGCGCAGGATGCGCATCGCCGGCCAAGCGTAGAGGCGTGCGCAGAGGCGGCTGTTGTCTGGGTTGAACGGACGGCACAGGCCAATCAGCACACCAAGCACTCCCGCAGCGATAAAGTGCAGCCCCATCAACAACATACGAAACAAATACAGCATCTACGGGCCCACCGGGGACAAAAGGTGGCGCAGTTTACGGATGTGCACTGATTTCGGCAATTGCTGCCATTCACTGAAGATGGCCGATGTTTAAGCGCATGTTTCCAGCAGAAGGACTCCACTGCGGTTTAGAGCGGCTGCGGCAGGTTGTCTGGCTCGGGCAAGAAAAAGCCCGACACAGGGGTCGGGCTTTTGCCAGGCAAATTCCGGGGGTTAGCCCAGGTGCTCCTGGTCTTGAATGATTGCGTTGTCCAGGGTCTCCAGCAGCGCCTTGCGCACCTTCAACTTGGTGTTCTTGTGGGCGGTCATGTTGATCTTCTTCAACTGGCGTGCAACTTCCAGCGCGGCGCCGGTCAACTCATCGGGGCTGACCACCTTGTCGAGGAAGCCTGCGTCTACAGCGCTTTGCGGGTTGAACATCTCGCCATTGATCACCGAACGATGGAACGCCGAACGACGCAGGCGATCACGGGCCAGTTCGATGCCGGCGTGGTGCATGGTCATGCCGATCTGCACCTCGTTGAGGCCGATGCTGAACGGGCCGTCGACACCAATCCGGTAGTCCGCCGACAACAGAATGAATGCGCCCTTGGCCACCGCGTGCCCAGGGCACGCGACGATCACCGGAAACGGGTGCGACAGCAGGCGCCGTGCCAGGGTCGATCCCGACGTCACCAGGCTCACGGCCTCCTTGGGGCCGGCAGTCATGACCTTCAAGTCATAGCCGCCCGACAGAATGCCCGGCTGGCCGGTGATGATCACCACGGCGCGGTCGGCGACCGCACGGTCCAGCGCGGCATTGAAAGCGACAATCACGTCCGGGGAAATGGCATTGACCTTGCCATTGCTCAAGGTCAGGGTCGCGATACCGTCTTCGAGATGGTAAGAAATCAATTCACTCATGACGCAATTCCTTGTATTGAAGTGGGGCAGACGTTACCCACCACCGTAGGTCAGGTAAAGCGCTGTGACTGACTGACGAGTCAGCCTTTCACCGCTCGACAAGCCTAGCCGGCCACACCGACCGCGCGTCACCCCTTCTATATAGAAGGGCAGCAGGCCAGAGATTGGCCGGTTTGCCATGGTCCAATCCCATCCCTGAGCCCGGCAATCTGCAGAAATGCCTTAAGCGCATGAAAATTCTCAAAAAAACCTTTGCCATCGGAAAAGCTTTCGACTACATTAGCGCGCCTCGACAGACTGAATGAGTTTGACGAGACACGGTTGGGTGTCCGAGAGGCTTAAGGAGCACGCCTGGAAAGTGTGTATACAGGAAACTGTATCGAGGGTTCGAATCCCTCCTCAACCGCCATATTCGATGTACACAAAACCCCTGGCTCCCTTGAGAAGTCAGGGGTTTTGTGGTTTCTGGCATCTGAAAAATCACCATTGGCCTTTAGGTCATGGTCTGGTGGTTGGGCGAATGTCAGTTTGGGAAAGGGAGTCCTGAGGATGGGTAAGCGGATTTACATCAGCGGCGCTTCCGGTGCCGGCGTCAGTACCCTGGGCGCCGCCCTCGGGGCGGGGCTTGAGGTGGTACATGTGGATGTCGATGATTTCTACTGGTACCCGACAGAGCCGCCCTTTGTGCAGGCGCGCCCGGTGTCGGAGCGTGTGAGTCTGCTGTGTGGCGTTCTGGCTGATGGCGACTGGGTGCTCTCCGGTTCGCTGGATGGCTGGGGCGACGAAGTGATTCAGGGCGTTGACCAGGTGGTGTTTGTCGATACGCCGACGGCGTTGCGTATTGAGCGGATCAAGGCGCGGGAATTGCGGTGTCACGGTGCGCGCATTCTTCCGGGCGGGGATATGCATGAGAATCACCTGGCATTCCTGGCCTGGGCCGAAAGCTACGAGTCGGGCAGTCGGGCCGGGCGCAACCGTCCACGGCATGAGCGCTGGCTCGAGCAGTTGACGCTGCCTTGGCTGCGGGTCGACGGGGCGCTGCCGACCGAGTTGTTGGTGCAGCGGGTTCTGGCAACGATTGCCGGTTAAAGGGCAATAGCCTGCGACAAAAGCCCGCGGCCGTTCGTCGGTGCATTGCACCTCTGGGCGGGCAGGTCTGTAAATGACCGACTAGTCTGAAGCGCCGTGATGGTCAGTATTTCCAAGGCAATCAGGTGCTTGCCGGTGCTGGCTGGTTGTTGATAGGAGCTGGGCGTATGAGTGTTCCTTATATTGAGGACAACGGGGATGAGTTCCCCATCAACAATCTGGTGCGCTGCGGCCAGGCGGCGTTTGACGTGGATACAGCTGAATCGCTAGCCAAGGTGGTGGCGGGCAAGAGTCCTTCGCATGCGCCGTTGAAGGTGGGTGGGGCGAAGTTTTTCCCCAAGGCACTGCCGTTGCGCAAGTGATTTGAGTGTTGATTGAGCCCCGCCAGCCAGCGGGGTTTTTTATTGGGTGGGGGATGGGAGCAGCGTTAAGTCGGGATTTTTTGGCGGGGCGGCAGCGGATTTTTTCACATAATCTTCACATCCGAGGCAGTAGGCTCAGCTCATCCGTTAGAAAGCAATCCATTGGCCCGTTACCCCAGCGGGCTTTTTTTTGCCTGTCTTAAAACTCTTTGTGTATAAGCTGTCCAACTCACTCGATATCAGGCGTGGGGCGCTGTTTCGTGCGGCCCATTCCGATGTGCACGTGGGTCTTCGATCGTCTTTTTTGAGGTTTATGTCATGCGTTTAACACTGCCTGCTCTGGTTATAGGGCTTCTGGTCGCTCAAGGTGCAATGGCCGGCGATGGCACTGCGGCGATTGGCGGCGGCCTGGGTGGCGTCTTGGGTAATGTGGTCGGTCAGCAGATGGGCGGCAGCACGGGAGCGGCGATTGGCGCCGGTGTAGCAGGGGCGGCCGGTAGTGCCGTGGCGGCGCGCAAAGGCAGCCGGGTACAGGCCGCGGTAGGTGGCGGTATCGGTTCGGCGGGCGGTTCGGTGATTGGCAACAAGCTGGGCGGCAGCACCGGTTCGACCATCGGTGCGGGCCTGGGTGGCGCAGCCGGTGGTGCATTGGGCAGCAGCATGGGTAACAAGGGTCACAAGCACAAACATCGTTGAGTATCAGCGCTGGTTGAAAAGCCCGGCAAGTTGCCGGGTTTTTTATGGTTGAACGTTTTGCGGTTTTTCGATTCGAAATTTTACCTCCCCCGCGAAAATCGAGACTGCCATGACCCCCGAAACTGCTGGCAAGGAAGAAAAAGGCCCGAGTGGACTGCCGTTTATCAATGATCCGGGCAACGAAGATCCGGGCTCGTTGATGGACGATGCGCAGGTGCCGCTCATCGACTCCGACCAAGCGCTGGATGAAGACGACGAGCCGGATCCCGACGACAGTTACTGAGATTCGCCGACGCCTTGGCTTCTCCCCCTTCGCGCTGTTCCCCCCACGGCGCTTTTTCGCAGCCACGAGAATCACTGCCCGTTGCCCACGGCCGGTGCACGCCGCTATGCTGCTGAACCCATTAATCGAGCAAAAAACCGGGCGTACTTGAGCCGCTCCCCGGATGTTTTTTGTTAACGGAGCAGACGCAATGAATGCACGGTTGAATGAATTGGGCCCGATCAAGGCCGTTATTTTCGATATGGATGGGTTGCTGCTGGACACTGAGGGCATCTACACCGAGGTCACCCAACTGATCGCCGACCGCTACGGTCGGACCTTCGACTGGAGCATCAAGCAGAACATCATCGGTCGCGGCGCCGGCGACCTGGCGCAGTATGTGGTGGAAGCGCTGGACCTGCCGATCAGTGCCGAGGAGTTTCTGGTCATCCGTGAACCGCTGATGCGCGAGCGCTTCCCCAGCGCCCTGGCCATGCCGGGCGCCCGGGAGCTGGTGCAGCATCTGAAGGCACATAAGGTACCGATTGCCGTGGGGACCAGTTCGTCACGCCAATCCTTTGGCCAGAAAACCACGCTGCATACGGACTGGTTCGCACTGTTCGACACCGTGGTCACTGCCGATGACCCCGAGGTCGGCGCGGCCAAGCCGGCGCCGGATATTTTCCTCACCGCCGCTCGGCGACTGGGGGTGGCGCCTGAAGATTGCCTGGTGTTCGAGGACTCGCCCTTTGGCGTAACCGCCGCCAAGGCCGCCGGTATGACCGCGATTGCGGTACCCGACCCGGCCATGGCTGATGAGCGCTATGCCCATGCCGATGCCATTATCCGCTCGCTGAAAGCGTTCCAGCCTGGCTCCTGCGGGCTGCCTTCGCTGCAATGGGCGTGACGCCGAGCAACGTTGCTTGATGCCGTACCAGTAAAACGCTGGGCAACCTGATGACAAGGTGGCCCGGCATTTTTGTGTGGCTCGTGGATCAGGCGCCGAAACCACCGTCGATGGTCAGGCTGGCCCCGGTGATGTAGGCCGCTTCCGGGCCGACCAGGTAGGCGACGAAACTGGCGATTTCTTCGACCTTGCCGTAGCGGCCGACCGCCATAAAGCCCCTCAGGGATTCGGCGAAATCGCTGTCGGCCGGGTTCATGTCGGTGTCTACCGGACCGGGTTGCACGTTATTGATGGTGATGCCTCGCGGACCCAGGTCGCGGGCCAGGCCTTTGGTCAGGCCCACCAGCGCGGCCTTGCTCATGGCATACGGACCGCCACCGGCGAAGGGCATGCGGTCGGCGTTGGTGCTGCCGATGTTGATGATGCGTCCGCCCTGGCCCATGTGGCGGGCGGCTTCCTGGGTGGCGATGAACACACTGCGCACGTTGATGGCCAGGGTCTGGTCGAAGTCTTCGAGTTTGAAATCTTCCAGGGGCGCTACGGCCAGCACGCCAGCGTTGTTGACCAAGATATCCAGGCGGCCAAAGGTCTCGACAGTGTGGTTGACGGCTTGGCGAATGGCTGCGGCATCGGCGCTGTCGGCCTTGATCGCCAGGGCTTTGCCGCCGCTGGCAATGATGGTGTTCTGCAGCTCTTCAGCCTTGGCGGTCGAGCTGACATAGGTGAACGCAACCACTGCGCCTTCGGCGGCCAGGCGCTTGACGATGGCGGCGCCGATGCCGCGGGAACCGCCCTGGATCAGTGCCACTTTGCCGTTGAGGGATGGGGTGTTCATGTCATTCTCCTGAAGTTCAAGGCGGGTTGCCTTGTGAATGGAGTCGAGTATCGATCGCTGATTAGGAGTTGTGTAGCGGGTAATCCCTATACTCTGTGTAAACCAAAAGTTTAGAGTTGCCGCTTATGGAAGCCTTCAGCAGCATCGAATGTTTTGTCCGCAGTGCCGAAGTCGGGAGTTTTGCCGAAGCTGCGCGGCGACTGGGCCTGACTCCGGCCGCAGTCGGCAAGAGTGTAGCCAAGCTGGAAGCCCGGCTTGGCGTCAGGTTGTTCCAACGCAGCACCCGGCGTCTGACGCTGACAGAGGCCGGGCGCCTGTTTCTGGCTGAAGTCAGTGACAGCCTGCAGACCATCCAGAATGCCGTGAGTACGTTGGCCAATGCTCAGGGGCGTCCCGCCGGTACGCTCAAGGTCAGCATGGGCACGGTTTTTGGCTGCTTGTATATCGTGCCGATGCTGGGGGAATTTCTGCAGCGCTACCCGGAAATCCGCCCGGACTGGCATTTTGACAACCGGCAGGTGGACCTGATCGGCCAGGGCTTCGATGCAGCCATCGGCGGTGGCTTTGAGTTACCCCAAGGGGTCGTCGCCCGCAAATTGTCACCGGCCCACCGCGTGCTGGTGGCCAGCGCGGGCTACCTGCAAGGCCGCGCAAGCATTGACCGGCCCGAGGACCTGCAGCATTGCCAGGGCATTCTGATTCGCTCGCCGCAGACCGGGCGAATTCGCACCTGGCAATTGACCGGGCGTGCCGGGGCTGTGCAGCCGCTGGAGCTCAAGGCCAGCATGACCATGAGCGACTCCCAGGCCGCGTGCGTCGCCGCCGCCCAGGGGCTGGGGTTGGCGTTGGTCAGCATGCCGTTTGCTGTCAACTTCCTGCGTTCCGGTGCCTTGCAGCGGGTGTTGCCGGACTGGTACGTGGATGATGGCTTTACCTCGATCTATTACGCCGAGCACAAGTTGCTGCCGGGCAAGACCCGGGCCTTTGTCGACTTTGTGCTCGAGCAGTTCGCCGAGCAGGGGTTGGCGCAGGCATTCAGCGCGGTGTGATGGCCGGTCCCGAAGCCGGGCCCGGCCCATATCCGCGGTGCGACTCAGCGCCCGAAACGCCCCGGCCAGCCGACAATGGTCTTGGGTCGCGGCGTGGCGTAGGTGCGCACCTTGGAGGTGGACAGCCCGAGGCGCACCAATGACTCGGCAATGGTCACTGCTGCGGTGACCCCGTCCACCACGGGTACGCCGGTGCGCTGGCGAATTTGCTCGTCGAGACCGGCCATGCCGCCGCAGCCCAGGCAGATGACTTCAGCCTTATCTTCGCTGACCGCCAGTTCCGCCTGGCGCACGATGGCCTGCACCGCACGCTGTGGGTCCTGTTCCAGCTCCAGGACCGCCAGGCCGCTGGCCCGCACCGAGGCGCAACGGTCGTAGAGGCCGGAGAGTTTGAGTCGGTCTTCGATCAGCGGCACGGTGCGGTCCAGGGTGGTCACCACCGAGTAGGCATGGCCCAGGAACATCGCGGTACTGGCGGCCGCGTCGGTGATGTCCACCACTGGCACATTGAGCAGTTCCTGCAAGCCTTCGCGGCCGTGCTCGCCATAACCGGCCTGGATCACCGCGTCATAGGGCTGGTCGTAGGCCAATACCCGGTCCATCACCGCGATGGCAGCCAGGTAGCTTTCGAAATTGCCTTCGACCGATTCAGCGCCGAAGAACGGGGTCAAACCGACGATCTCAGTGCCGGGGGCCGCCACGCTTTGGGCCTGGCGGGCGATGGCCTGGGTGATGGAATCGGTGGTGTTGACGTTGATCACGAGAATACGCATGACAGTTCCTTTGCTGGGTTGCTTCAAGAGGCTTGGTGATGGCCGGCCACCGGTCAGTGGCTGACGTTGTCGACGGCAATGGATTCGCCGCTGACGTCGGCGTAAAAGGCCTCGCGTCGGGCGATCAGCAGGTACAGCAGTGCGGCGATCCCGGCGCCAAACAGCCAGGAGAAGGGCGAGACGCTGGCAAACCCCGGCACCAGGGCCAGGACAATGGCGATCAACGCGGCGGGTACGAAGGCTGCCACCGCCCTCAGGTTGACCCCGCGGCTATAGAAGTACGCGCCTTGTGGGTCTTCGCTGTAGAGCTCGGGTACGTTGATCCGGCCTTTGCGCACCAGCCAGTAGTCGACCATGATCACGCCGTACAGCGGCCCCAGCAGGGCGCCAAGCCCGGACAGGAAGTACACGATCACCAGCGGGCTGTTGTAGAGGTTCCACGGCAAGATCAGCACCGCGATGGCCGCACTGATCAGCCCGGCACGGCGGAAGGTCAGGTACTTGGGCGCCAGGTTGCTGAGGACGAAGGCCGGGGCGACGAAGTTGGCCATGATATTCACCGCCACGGTGACGATCAGGAAGGCCAGGCAACCCAGGACCAGGAACCCGGTGTTGGGAATTGAGGCAATGATTTCGGTGGGGCTTTCAATCACCCGTCCGTTGATCTGAAACTGCGCGCCGCAGAGCACCACGGTGATCGCGGCAAACACCAGGATGTTCACCGGCAGGCCCCAGAAGTTGCCGACCAGGATGGTTTTGCGGCAGGGCGAGGAGCGGGCGAAGTCGCAGAAGTTGAGAATCAGAGTGCCGTAGATCGCCAGCCACAACGCGCCACCGGCAAAGATCTGGCGCCACATCTCGCCGCCGCTCAGGGGCTCGCGGATCGACCAGGCAATGCGTGCGTCGGCCTGGGTGAACATCCAGATGGCCAGGGCGGCGACGGTCAGCAGAATCACCGGTCCGGCGAACCCTTCATAGCGCCGGACCATTTCCATGCCGTAGGCCAGAATCGCCAGTTGCACCAGCCAGATCGTCACGAAGCAGGCCCAGCCCAGGCCCGACAGGCTGAGGATCAACTGCTGGTCATACTCGGCAAACCCCGGGTGGATGGCGATCAGCAGCACGCGAAATACCACCGACGCCAGGTAGGTCTGGATGCCGAACCAGGCGATGGCGATGACCGCGCGGATCAGTGCCGGGATCTGCGCGCCGTGGATACCGAAACTGATGCGGCTGATCACCGGGAACGGCACGCCGGTCTTTTGCCCCATGTAGCCGGACAGGTTCATGAAGAAATACACCAGCGCCGCGCCGATCCCCAGGGACAGCAGGATCTGCCAGCCGCCCAGGCCCAGAGCGTAGAGCCCGATGGCGAAGGAGTAGTTGGCGATGTTGTGCACGTCGTTGGTCCACAGGGCGAAGATGCTGTAGCAACCCCAGCGTCGGCCTTCGATCTTGGTCGGTGCCAGGTCTTTGTTATGCAGGCGCGGGCTCAGGGCCGGTAACGTGCCGGGGCAAGAATCGCTGTGGGTTGAGGGGCGCGAGGAGGGCAGTTCGAGTGCGATGTTATTAGAAGTATGTGTACGCATTCCGGCAGGCTCCTGACTGCGTGGCCTGCGATGACTGTGCTTGAGCCAATGCCCGACAATCTTCGTCGCAAGACCCCGTAAGTCATTGGGTTCGGGGCATCTGCAGCCTGGCTCGTTGGGCAGGCTTGCGGATGTTAAGTGTATGTATGTTTTGTAATAATTGTATACAAAACACCAATTCACTTAAGCCACTTCTGTGCCAGGAATTTGTCTATAGCCGAAGCTTTTAATTTCCTTTTTATTTGTTTGATTTATAACGTTATGAATTTAAAGATTTATAAGTTGACCGATCGAACAACTATTTGTTTTTGTAAATCGTTGTACAGCCGCCAACCCCATTTTTAATAGGGTGATGGATGTAACTTTTACGGGCTATTTTTTGATAAGTGCATACAGGAATGACACCGATGGTGACATTAGGTGTGTACAGAATGTTGTCGCGGGTAACCCTCGACATGCTCGGTATGCCAGCGGGTCGGTGCTGCGGGGAGGGCGTTTCAAGTGATAGGCGGCTGGCGTTGCACCGGCCGGCGTTGCCGACCCTTTTCAGGGCCGGCGACGCCGTGTGAATCAGGCCTTGCTGATGATATTGCCGGCGTGCAGGCCGCACTCTTTTTGCGTGGCTTCTTCCCACCACCAGCGGCCTTCGCGCTCGTGCTGGTTGGGCAGTACCGGACGGGTACAGGGTTCACAGCCGATGCTGATGAAACCGCGCTCATGCAGGCTGTTGTAAGGCAGTTCGAGCATGCGGATGTAGCCCCAGACTTCTTCACTGCTCATCTGGGCCAGAGGGTTGAACTTGTACAGCGGGCGCTCCGGAGTCGAGAACGCGCCGTCGAGCTCCAGCGCCGCCACCTGGCTGCGGGTGCCCGGGCTCTGATCGCGGCGCTGGCCAGTGGCCCAGGCGTTGACAGTAGAGAGTTTGCGACGCAGGGGTTCGATCTTGCGGATGCCGCAGCATTCGCCGTGGCCGTCCTTGTAGAAGCTGAACAGGCCCTTTTCCTTGACGAAGGGTTCGAGCTTGCTGTGGTCCGGCGAAATCAGTTCGATCTCGATCTTGTAGTGCTCGCGCACCTGATCGATGAAGCGATAGGTCTCCGGGTGCAGGCGCCCGGTGTCGAGGCTGAAGACGTTGACGTTCTTGTTGAGTTTCCAGGCCATGTCCACCAGCACCACGTCTTCGGCGCCGCTGAAAGAGATCCACAGGTCATCGCCGAAATGGGCAAATGCCAGCTTGAGGATGTCCTGGGGGGACTTGTTGGCATAGGTCGCGGCGAGTTCTGCGACGTCGAACGGTTGGCTCATCAGGGCGTTTTCCTACAGGTCGGTGGCGCTGTGCGCTCTATAGGGGGGCGATCTTAGCAAAAACCGGCCGGACCTGGCGCGCTCCTCTGCGTTGCGCCTCACAGAGCGAATCGCTAGAGTTCGCCAGTCCTTTTGCTCGCTCAACTCAATAACCAATACAAATGGGAGTGTCTTGTGGAAATTGCCTGTCTCGATCTGGAAGGTGTGCTGGTCCCGGAAATCTGGATCGCCTTTGCCGAAAAAACCGGGATTGAATCCCTCAAGGCAACCACGCGGGATATTCCCGATTACGACGTGTTGATGAAGCAGCGCCTGCGGATTCTCGACGAGCACGGCCTCAAGCTGTCCGATATCCAGGAAGTGATCGCCACCCTCAAGCCGCTTGACGGCGCGGTGGAGTTCGTCAACTGGCTGCGCGAGCGGTTTCAGGTGGTGATTCTTTCCGACACTTTTTATGAGTTCTCGCAGCCGTTGATGCGTCAACTGGGCTTCCCGACGCTGCTCTGCCATCGCCTGATCACCGATGACACAGGGCGAGTCAGCAGCTATCAACTGCGCCAGAAAGACCCCAAGCGCCAATCGGTGCTGGCGTTCAAGAGCCTGTACTACCGGGTGATTGCTGCGGGAGACTCGTACAACGACACCACCATGCTGGGCGAGGCGGACGCGGGGATTCTGTTCCATGCGCCGGATAACGTGATCCGCGAGTTTCCGCAATTCCCCGCGGTGCACACCTTTGCCGAGTTGAAGCAGGAATTCATCAAGGCCTCGAATCGGGCGCTGAGCTTGTAAATAGCCTATAAGCCTGCGGTGTCTGTCCCGGCCAGCGCAGCCTTCGGCAGCGGCTACAACGCTCTGTAGCCACTGCCGCAGGCCACCTCTGGCAACATTTATCCATCTGACCCCCCCGTAGCGTGCAGCAGCTAGCGAGTTCAAAGGTTTTGCAGGGTTTCCAGCAGGACTCGGACCTTGGTGATGGACTCCTGGTATTCCTCTTCGCAATCCGAGTCGGCGACTATTCCGCCGCCGCCCCAGCAGCACACCTGCCCGTCCTTGACCAGCAGGCTGCGGATGGCGATCGAGCTGTCCATTTCCCCGCGCACGTCCAGGTACAGCAATGAACCGCAATACAGGCCGCGCCGGGTCGGCTCCAGCTCGTCGATGATCTGCATCGAGCGGATCTTCGGCGCACCGGTGATCGAGCCACCCGGGAAGCTGCCGGCAATCAAGTCCAGGGCGTCTTTGCCCATGGCCAGCTCACCGGTAACGCTGCTCACCAGGTGATGCACGTTGGGGTAGCTCTCCAGGCTGAACAGCTCCGGGACGCGCACCGAGCCAAGCCTACAGGTACGCCCCAGGTCGTTGCGCAGCAGGTCGACGATCATCAGGTTTTCCGCACGGTCCTTGGGGCTGGCCAGCAGTTCGGCGGCGTTGGCCGCATCTTCCCTGGCGTCCTGGCTGCGTGGTCGGGTGCCTTTGATCGGGCGGGTCTCGACTTGGCCCTGGCTGACTTTGACGAAGCGCTCCGGCGACAGGCTGAGCACCGCGCCGCCATCGGGCAGGCGTTGAAAACCCGAGAACGGTGTCGGGCAGGCCAGGCGCAGCGCGCGGTAGGCGCTCCATGGATCGCCCTGGCATCCGGCGCGAAAGCGTTGGGCAAAATTGACCTGGTAACAATCGCCGGCCTGGATGTACTGCTGGATGCGCTGGAACGCCAGGCGATAGTCCTCGGCGCTGAGGTCGGCGGTCATGGCGCCGGTCAGCGTGAAACTGTCCACGCTGGGGGGCGGCGGTTGGCTGAACAGGTCGATCAGGCGTTGCCGTTGGTCGCCGCCGAGGCTGGGGTGGAACACCAGTTGGCTGCTGGCCTGTTGGTGGTCGCTGATCAGGGCCCAGGGGTACAGACCCAGGCGCGCGTCAGGCAGATGCAGGTCGTCTGCGGCCTGGCTGGGCAGGCGCTCCAGGCGTCGACCGAAGTCGTAGCTGAGGTAGCCGATCAAGCCGCCGACGAAGGGCAGTGAGTGGGGGGCAGGAAGGTTGGCCGGGCCTAACTGCTGAAGACTGGTGCGCAGGCGTTGCAGGAACTGCGCACCGCTTTCATCAGCTTGCAGCGTAAATTCGGCCAGGGGCCAGGCGCTGAGCAGGTCGTAGCGGCCGCGCTCGGCGCTGGGGCGGCCGCTGTCGAGCAGCACGGCACCAGGGGCGTGCTGAAGCACTGCAAAGTAGTCGGCAGGGTCGGCGCGGTAGGGCAGTGTGTGTACGGAACAGGTCAGCATGCGGGGCAGATCAGTCATCGAAGCGCGGCTGGCGATTGTAGTCCTCTGCCAGGGCTGCTCCTAGAGGGATGTCGGCGATTGCGGCATTCGTGGCGTATTCGGTGCGCGGTGGTTTGAGGAGGGGGTGAAATTTTGCGCTGCCTTTACCGGCCAGCGTCCGAACGCGCCCCGAGCCTTCGACCGCGGCTACACAGAGGTGTAGCCGCAGCGACAGGCTTAGCCTTCGACTGGCGGGATGTGGCCGAACAGCTCCTGGGCGAACTTCACTCGGTCTTCGACGCTTTCTTCGATACCCCGTGCTTTCAGCTCTTCCAGACGGGCTTCGACCGCATGGGTGCGCAGGGTCAGGCCGCAGTCGTTGGCGATCTGGATGTTGAGGCCGGGGCGGGCGTTGAGTTCGAGGATCAGCGGGCCTTTTTCCTGGTCCAGGACCATGTCCACGCCGATATAACCCAGGCCGCACAGCTCGTAGCAGCCCGCCGCGAGCTTCATGAAACCGTCCCAGTACGGCAGTTGCACGCCGTCCACCGCGTTGGTGGTGTCCGGGTGCTTGGTGATGATGTTGTTCAGCCAGGTGCCGCGCAGGGTCAGGCCGGTGGCCAGGTCAACACCGACGCCGATGGCGCCCTGGTGCAGGTTGGCCTTGCCCCCGGACTGGCGGGTCGGCAGGCGCAGCATGGCCATCACCGGGTAGCCCATGAGCACGATGATGCGAATGTCCGGCACGCCCTCGTAGCTGATGCTCTTGAAAATCTGGTCCGGGGTCACCCGGTACTCGATCAAGGCGCGGTCGCGGTGGCCGCCCAGGGAATACAGGCCGGTGAGGATGCTGGAGATATGGTGCTCGATTTCCTCGTGGCTGATGATCTTGCCCGACACCGTGCGATAACGGCTCTCGAAGCGGTCGGCAATCACGATGATGCCGTCACCGCCGGCGCCCTGGGCCGGCTTGATCACGAAGTCGCTGCGCCCGCCGATGATCTGGTCGAGTTTGTCGATTTCCTTCTCGGTGGAGATCACCCCGTACAGCTCCGGCACATGGATGCCGGCCTTGATCGCCCGTTCCTTGGTGATGATCTTGTCATCCACGATCGGGTACAGGCTGCGCTTGTTGTACTTGAGCACGTAGTCGGCGTTACGCCGGTTGATGCCCATGATTCCCCGCGCTTCCAGGGCTTTCCAGGTCTTCCACAGGCCGAACATCAGGAGTCAGCCTTGACGAAGGCTTTGAAGCGTACGAGCTCGGTCAGGCGGTAGCCGCGATAGCGACCCATGGCCAGCATGAAACCCACCAGGATCAGCAGGATCGCCGGGAAGGTGAAGACGAAGTATGTAAGCTCCGGCACGCTCATGATCAAGTGCGCCAGGGACGCGGCGAACAGCGTGCCGATTGCCACTTTCATGGCATGGCCGGCGCCGCGTTCTTCCCAGGTGATCGACAGGCGTTCGATGGTCATGGTCAGGATCACCATCGGGAACAGCGCCACCGACAGCCCGCGTTCCAGGCCCAACTTGTGGCTGAACAGGCTGATGGCGGCGATCAGCACCACCACGAACGTCAGCACCACCGACAGTCGCGGCAACATCTGCAATTTCAGGTGTTCTAGGTAGGAGCGCAGTGACAGTCCGAGCGCGGTAATCACCGTGAACAGCACGATGCCAAAGCCCAGCTGGGTCTCGCGGAAGGCCAGAGCGATCAGTACCGGGGTGAAGGTGCCGAGGGTCTGCAGGCCGATCAGGTTGCGCAGCACCAGGATCACCAGCACGCCAATCGGGATCATCACCATGATCATGAAGGTCTGCTGGGTTTGCAGTGGCAGGCCGTACAGCGAGTATTCGAGGAAGTTGGCGTCGGTGTTCTCGTCGGTCAGCTTGGCCAGGCGAATGGCGTTCATTTCGCTGTTGTTGAGGCTGAAGGTGACGTTGGCTTTCTTGCCGCCATCGACGGTGATCAGGTTGTCGTCGCCGGTCCACCACAGCAGGCGGTCGGTGGGCAGGCCTTGTTCGCCGGTCTCTGGGTTGAAGTACAGCCAGTCGTTGCCGTTGAAGCTGCGCAGCCACAGCTCCGGGGTCTGCGGTTGGTCGGCCACCAGGCGGATGGTGTGCACCTTCTCGATCGGCACGTGGGCGATGGACAGCAGCAGTTCGACGATCTTGGCCTTGTGCGGGGTGGACGGGTCGCCGGCCAGCAGCAGTTTCACATTGTCGTCGTTGAGGTTGTTGACCCGCTTGATGGCTTCGCCGATGAAGGTCTCGACGTCGGCCGAGTGTTGGCGAATGGGGGCGAGCAGGGCTTCGGCGGCGATTTTTTCCGGGCCTTCGACGGCAATGCTGTCACGGAAGGTCGGGCCTTTGACCTTGGCTTTTTCGCCGGTGTAGCGCTTGGTCAGCACCAGGCGGTAGTACAGGGTCTGGTTGCCCTTGGCCCGACGCGCCGACCAGGTGACCTTGCGGTTGCCATCGACGCGGTTTACCGCGACCCCGTAGTTGTTGGAGATAAAGCTTTCGTTGAGGCTGACGTAATCGCGGCTCAGGGGCGGCACGAACATCTGGATCTTGATCGGGTCCTTGGCGTTGGCGACAAACTCGACCTTGGCGTCGATGTTCCACAGGTCGTCGGTGGCGTCTTCGGTCACCGGAATACCGAGCACGAAAATCTGGTAGGCCGTGATCGAGATACCCAACACCACCAGGATGGCGATCAGGACTTTCAGATGAAGGGTAAGAGAGCGCATTGGAATTACTCTGCGGTGTGAACGTCGATGGCGCAGGCGGGTTTGCCAGCAGCGTATTTAAGACTGGGGTCGACCAGCGCGTCGAAGCGTTTCAGGGCTTCGGAGCCGATCAGCAGCGGGTATTGGAATGCACTGCGGTCGGTCAAGTTCACTTCTATGCTGCGCAGGGCCGTGCCCATGCACACATCGAGGGTAATGACGGGGCGCGAAGTGTATTTCTTGTCGTCTTCGGGGTCGATGTCGCCGGCGCGGCGCTTGATCTTGCTGACCCGGGCCAGCGGCCGTTCGATCGGGTGGGAATGGGCGGCGTCGATGGCCAGGTAGAAACGCACCCAGGACTCACCATTACGCTTGAAGCGTTTGATGTCGCGGGCGCTGAGGGAGGCGGTCTTGGCCCCGGTGTCGAGCTTGGCCGCGACTTCCAGGTCAATACCGGCCAGCCTTGCGTATTCATTGAGACCGTAGACGGTCTTCTCGGCGGCAGCGCTCACGCCTGGCAGGCACAAGAGGCAGAGCAATAGGGAAAAGGCCTTGAGTCTCATAAATCCTGATGTGTCGCATGGGTTTTTCAGTTCAAGGCGACTGGCATTGCTGCGCAAACTCCCTCGTGTGCCTGCCATATAAAAGATGACAGGCAAATGCGGGCGGCATTCTAGCACGCTGGTTTTATGGCGCCAGCGCCGGGGCGGGGCCATTTGAGTTGTTTTGGCGCAAAGGGTTATTAGACGATTGTCGACAATATCTATTTTTACTTTGACTGTCAGGGTGTAATTGGCTAGTTTTTGTCACATTGATTTCAAAGGTGTCGACAATATGCTGGATCAACTTGATCCCCCGGTTCTGGTTCAGGACGATTCCGAGACCTTGTCCGAGAACGTTTTTCGGCGCATCCAGGCGGCAATCGTCAAAGGCGAGATCGCCCCCGGCAGCAAGATCTCCGAGCCCGAGCTGGCGCGCACTTATGGCATCAGCCGCGGCCCGCTGCGCGAAGCCATCCATCGCCTGGAAGGGCAGCGCCTATTGGTGCGGGTGCCCCACGTCGGCGCACGGGTGGTGTCCCTGAGCCACGCCGAGCTGATCGAACTCTACGAAATCCGAGAGTCCCTGGAAGGCATGGCCTGCCGCCTGGCCGCCGAGCGCATGACCAGCGAAGAAATCGATGAGCTGCGCCGGGTACTCGATACCCATGAGCGCGACGCGGCGTTCCAGGCTGGCGTCGGCTACTACCAGCAGGAAGGCGATTTCGACTTCCACTACCGGATCATCCAGGGCAGCGGTAACCGCACCCTTACGCAAATGCTCTGCGGCGAGCTGTATCAATTGGTGCGGATGTACCGCATCCAGTTTTCCGCCACGCCCAATCGGCCGCGCCAAGCGTTCGCCGAGCACCACCGGATTCTCGATGCCATCGCCGACCGCGACGGTGAATTGGCCGAGTTACTGATGCGCCGGCATATCGGCGCCTCCAAACGCAACATTGCGCGTCACTTTCCAGAGTGTGCGTCCTAGAGAGGTGAGTCATGAGTTCCAACAGTAAAAGCACTCCAGGCCAGCGTTTCCGTGAAGCGGTCGCCAGCGAGCACCCTTTGCAAGTGGTCGGCACCATCAACGCCAACCACGCCCTGCTGGCCCAGCGCGCCGGTTTCAAGGCTATTTACCTGTCGGGTGGCGGTGTGGCTGCCGGCTCTCTGGGTGTGCCGGACCTGGGCATTACCGGCCTGGATGACGTGCTGACCGACGTGCGCCGCATCACCGACGTCTGCGAGCTGCCATTGCTGGTGGACGTGGACACCGGCTTCGGTTCCTCGGCGTTCAACGTGGCGCGCACCGTCAAGTCGATGATCAAGTTCGGCGCGGCGGCGATCCATATCGAAGACCAGGTCGGCGCCAAGCGCTGCGGTCATCGTCCGAACAAGGAAATTGTCTCGCAGCAGGAAATGGTCGACCGCATCAAGGCCGCCGTCGATGCACGTACCGATGACAGCTTCGTGATCATGGCGCGCACCGATGCCCTGGCGGTCGAAGGCCTGGGATCGGCCCTGGACCGCGCCGCCGCCTGCATCGAAGCCGGCGCTGACATGGTGTTTCCGGAAGCCATTACCGAGCTTGAGATGTACCGGATTTTTGCCGATCGGGTGAAGGCGCCCATCCTGGCCAATATCACCGAATTCGGCGCGACCCCGCTCTACACGACTGAGCAGCTCGGCTCCGTGGGCGTGTCCCTGGTGCTGTACCCGCTGTCGGCGTTCCGTGCCATGAACAAGGCTGCGGAAAACGTTTTCACCGCGATCCGTCGCGACGGCACCCAGCAAAACGTGATCGACACCATGCAAACCCGTATGGAACTGTACGACCGCATCGACTACCACGTCTTCGAGCAAAAACTCGATGCGCTGTTTGCACAGAAGAAAGGTTGATTCGCGAACCACGAACAAACCGTTGATGAAGTTGCCAAGTCCCTAACAAATTCAAGATTGGAGAGAGCAATGGCCGAAGCAAAAGTATTGAGTGGCGCAGGCCTGCGTGGCCAGGTTGCCGGGCAGACCGCACTGTCCACCGTGGGCCAGGCGGGCGCCGGCCTGACCTATCGCGGCTATGACGTGCGTGAACTGGCGGCGGATGCCCAGTTCGAAGAAGTGGCCTACCTGCTGCTGTACGGCGAACTGCCGACCAAGACCCAACTGGCCGCCTACCAGGCCAAGCTGGGCAAGCTGCGTGACCTGCCTCAGGCACTGAAGGAAGTGTTGGAGCGGATCCCGGCCGATGCCCACCCGATGGACGTGATGCGTACCGGTTGTTCGTTCCTGGGCAATATCGAGCCCGAAAAAGACTTCAGCGCGCAGCACGATGTCACCGATCGCCTCCTGGCCACGTTCCCGGCGATCATGTGCTACTGGTACCGCTTCAGCCATGATGGCCAGCGCATCGATTGTGTGAGCGACGAGCCTTCCATCGGTGGCCACTTCCTGCACCTGCTGCACGGTAAGAAACCCAGCGAATTGCACGTCAAGGTCATGAACGTGTCGCTGATCCTCTACGCCGAGCACGAGTTCAACGCCTCGACCTTTACCGCACGGGTCTGCGCCTCGACCTTGTCCGACCTGTACTCCTGTGTCACTGCGGCCATCGGTTCGTTGCGCGGCCCGCTGCACGGCGGTGCCAACGAAGCGGCGATGGAGATGATCGAACGCTTCAGTTCGCCGCAGGCAGCGGTCGAGGGCACCCTCGGCATGCTTGAGCGCAAGGACAAGATCATGGGCTTCGGTCACGCGATCTATAAGGACAACGATCCGCGCAATGAGGTGATCAAGGGCTGGTCGAAAAAACTCGCAGACGAAGTGGGCGACAAGGTGCTGTTCCCGGTCTCCGAAGCCATCGACAAGACCATGTGGGAGCAGAAGAAGCTGTTCCCCAACGCGGACTTCTACCATGCCTCGGCGTATCACTTCATGGGCATCCCGACCAAGCTGTTCACGCCGATCTTTGTCTGTTCGCGTCTGACCGGCTGGGCCGCCCACGTGTTCGAACAACGTGGCAACAACCGCATCATCCGTCCAAGCGCCGAATACATCGGCGTTGAACAGCGCAAGTTCGTGCCAATCGAGCGTCGCTGACCGGCAGCGTGTCGGCGCTGATTGTTGAATGAGCCGGGAGTCCCGTGGGGACAGGTTCCCATTCGATGCAGCGCCGCACGTTTCCTTTGAAACTACCGTGACCGAGTCCTGACGATGAACACTGAATTTCGCAAAACGCTGCCCGGCAGCCGCCTGGATTATTTCGACACCCGCGCGGCGGTCGAGCAAATAGCCCCCGGCGCCTACGACACCCTGCCGTACACCTCGCGGGTGCTGGCGGAAAACCTGGTGCGCCGCTGCGATCCGGCGACCTTGACTGCCTCCCTGCGCCAATTGATCGAACGCAAGAGCGACCTCGACTTCCCCTGGTATCCGGCGCGCGTGGTGTGCCACGACATTCTGGGCCAGACCGCACTGGTGGACCTGGCAGGCCTGCGCGACGCGATCGCCGACCAGGGCGGTGACCCGGCGCTGGTCAACCCGGTGGTACCGACCCAGTTGATCGTCGACCATTCCCTGGCGGTCGAGCGCGGCGGCTTCGATCCCGAGGCGTTCGAGAAGAACCGCGCCATCGAAGACCGACGCAACGAAGACCGTTTCCACTTCATCAACTGGACCAAGAAGGCGTTCAAGAACGTCGACGTGATCCCGCCTGGCAACGGCATCATGCACCAGATCAACCTGGAGAAAATGTCTCCGGTGATCCAGGTACGCGATGGCGTGGCCTTCCCTGATACCTGCGTCGGCACCGACAGCCATACCCCGCACGTGGATGCCCTGGGGGTGATCGCGATTGGTGTTGGCGGCCTGGAAGCCGAGAGCGTGATGCTCGGCCGCGCCTCGTGGATGCGCCTGCCGGAAATCATCGGCGTCGAGCTGACGGGCAAGCTGCAACCGGGCATCACCGCCACCGACATGGTGCTGGCGCTGACCGAGTTCCTGCGCCAACAGAAGGTGGTGGGCGCCTGGCTCGAATTCTTTGGTGAGGGCGCTTCGGCCCTGACCCTGGGTGACCGTGCGACCATCTCCAACATGGCCCCGGAGTACGGCGCCACGGCGGCGATGTTCTACATCGACCAGCAAACCATCGACTACCTGAAACTCACCGGCCGTGAAGAGCAGCAGGTGCAGTTGGTTGAAAGCTACGCCAGGCACACCGGACTCTGGGCCGAGAGCCTGAAGACCGCGCGCTACGAGCGTGGCCTGCAGTTCGATCTGTCTTCGGTGGTGCGTAACATGGCCGGGCCCAGCAACCCCCATGCGCGAGTGGCCACCAGCGACCTGGCGGCCAAGGGCATTGCCGGCCAGTGGGATGACGTGCCGGGGCAGATGCCTGACGGCGCGGTGATCATCGCCGCCATCACCAGTTGCACCAACACCAGTAACCCGCGCAACGTGATCGCCGCCGGCCTGATAGCACGCAACGCCAACAAGCTGGGCCTGACCCGCAAGCCTTGGGTCAAGTCGTCCCTGGCGCCGGGCTCGAAAACCGTGGCTCTGTACCTGGACGAAGCCGGCCTGACCAAGGAACTCGAGCAGTTGGGGTTTGGTGTGGTGGCCTTTGCCTGCACCACTTGCAACGGCATGTCCGGTGCGCTGGATCCGGTGATCCAGCAAGAAATCATCGACCGCGACCTGTACGCCACGGCGGTGCTCTCGGGCAACCGCAACTTCGACGGACGTATCCATCCGTACGCCAAACAGGCGTTCCTCGCTTCGCCGCCACTGGTGGTGGCCTATGCGATTGCCGGCACCATCCGCTTCGATATCGAGAAGGACGTGCTGGGCCTGGACACCCAGGGCAACGAAGTGCGGCTCAAGGACATCTGGCCCAGCGATGAAGAGATCGACGCCGTGGTCAAGGCCTCGGTCAAGCCGGAGCAGTTCCGCCAGGTCTACATCCCGATGTTCGCCATCCACGAAGACACCGGGCCCAAGGTCGAGCCGCTGTATGACTGGCGCGAGATGAGCACCTACATCCGTCGCCCGCCCTACTGGGAAGGGGCCCTGGCCGGTGCGCGCAGCCTGAGCGGAATGCGTCCGCTGGCCGTGCTGCCGGACAACATCACCACCGACCACTTGTCGCCGTCCAACGCCATCATGCTCGACAGTGCCGCTGGTGAGTACCTGGCGAAAATGGGCCTGCCGGAAGAGGATTTCAACTCCTACGCCACCCACCGTGGCGACCACCTGACCGCGCAGCGCGCCACCTTCGCCAACCCCAAACTGTTCAATGAAATGGTCCAGGAAAACGGCAAGGTCAAGCAGGGTTCCCTGGCGCGGATCGAGCCCGAAGGCAAGGTCACGCGGATGTGGGAAGCCATCGAGACCTACATGCAGCGCAAGCAGCCGCTGATCATCATTGCCGGTGCCGACTACGGCCAGGGCTCGTCCCGTGACTGGGCGGCCAAGGGCGTGCGCCTAGCAGGGGTCGAGGCGATTGCCGCCGAAGGTTTCGAACGCATCCACCGCACCAACCTGGTGGGCATGGGCGTGTTGCCGCTGGAGTTCCTGCCGGGCACCAACCGCAAGACCCTGGGCATCGATGGCACCGAGACCTTTGACGTGATCGGCGAGCGCACGCCGCGCGCGACCCTGACCCTGGTGATCAACCGACATGACGGCGAGCGACTGGAAGTACCGGTCACCTGCCGTCTCGACACCGCAGAAGAAGTATCGATCTATGAGGCGGGCGGCGTGTTGCAGCGCTTTGCCCAGGACTTCCTCGAATCGGCTACGGCCTAAGTGGCGCGCCGGGGGCAGACCACAAGGTCGCGCCCCCGGCCTTATCAGGACCAGATTTCCATGGCTTTCGTACCGCAAATCAAGATTCCCGCCACCTACATGCGCGGTGGCACCAGCAAAGGTGTGTTCTTCAACTTGCAGGACCTGCCCGAAGCGGCGCAGTTGCCCGGCGCGGCCCGTGATGCCCTGCTGCTGCGGGTGATCGGCAGCCCCGACCCGTACGACAAGCAGATCGACGGCATGGGTGCGGCCACCTCCAGCACCAGCAAGACGGTGATCCTGTCGAAAAGCATCAAGGCGGACCACGACGTCGATTACCTGTTCGGCCAGGTCGCCATCGACAAGCCCTTCGTCGACTGGAGCGGCAACTGCGGCAACCTGTCCGCGGCGGTCGGCTCCTTCGCCATCAGCAGCGGTCTGGTGAACGCTTCACGGGTGCCGCAAAACGGCGTGGCCGTGGTGCGTATCTGGCAGGCCAATATCGGCAAGACCATCATTGCCCATGTGCCGATCACCGACGGCGCGGTGCAGGAAACCGGTGATTTTGAACTCGACGGCGTGACTTTTCCTGCCGCCGAAGTGCAGCTGGAGTTCATGGATCCGGCGGCCGAGGAAGAGGGCGCGGGCGGTTCGATGTTTCCCACCGGCAACCTGGTTGACGACCTGGAAGTGCCGGGTGTCGGCACGTTCAAGGCAACCATGATCAACGCCGGGATCCCGACCATTTTTATCAATGCTCGGGACCTGGATTACCAGGGCACCGAACTGCAGGGCCAGATCAACGGCGATCCCAAGGCGCTGGCGATGTTCGAGAGCATCCGTGCCCACGGCGCCCTGCGCATGGGGCTGATTCAGCACCTGGACCAAGCCGCCACGCGCCAGCACACGCCCAAGGTGGCCTTTGTTGCGCCGCCGGCCGACTACACCGCGTCCAGCGGCAAGGCAGTCAAGGCCGCTGATGTCGACCTGCTGGTGCGGGCGTTGTCCATGGGCAAGCTGCACCACGCGATGATGGGTACTGCGGCAGTGGCCATCGGCACGGCGGCGGCGATCCCCGGCACCCTGGTCAATCTCGCGGCCGGTGGCGGTGCGCGCAGCGCGGTGCGTTTCGGTCATCCCTCGGGCACCTTGCGCGTCGGCGCCGAGGCCAGCCAGGTCAATGGCGAATGGACGGTGGTCAAGGCGATCATGAGCCGCAGCGCCCGGGTGCTGATGGAAGGCTGGGTGCGCGTGCCGGGTGACAGTTTCTAAGAAGAGCAGCGCTTGCTGTGGCGAGGGAGCTTGCCACAGTTGGCTGTGCTGACAATTGTTATTGAGTTGCTGAGCAGGCGCAGACCTGCGATGCCGTTATTGACCTGACCTGTGCCTGAGGAATCGACCCAACCTTCGACCCTGTAACTGGAGTGAATCGCTCATGAGCGCCAACGTTGACCTCAACAACCGTCCCGACTACGACCAGGTCCTACAGGACATTGCCGACTACGTCCTGACCTATCGCATCGACTCGCCAGAAGCCCTCGATACCGCCCGCAATTGCCTGATGGATACCCTGGGCTGCGGCCTGCTGGCCTTGCGTTTTCCAGAGTGCACCAAGCATCTGGGGCCGATCGTCGAAGGCACCGTCGTACCCTTCGGCGCGCGGGTGCCGGGCACCGCTTATCGCCTGGATTCGGTCAAGGCGGCCTGGGACATCGGCTGCATCGTGCGCTGGCTCGACTACAACGACACCTGGCTCGCGGCGGAGTGGGGGCACCCCTCGGACAACCTCGGCGCCATCCTCGCCGTGGCCGATCACCTGTCGCAAAAGCGCGTGGCCAATGGCGAAGCGCCACTGACCGTGCGCGCGGTGCTGGAGGCGATGATCGTGGCCCATGAAATCCAGGGCGTGATCGCTTTGGAAAACTCCTTCAATCGGGTGGGGCTGGACCATGTGCTGCTGGTCAAAGTGGCCTCCACTGCGGTGAGTGCCAAGTTGATGGGCGCCAATCGCGAGCAGTTGCTGGTGGCGTTGTCCCACGCCTTCGTCGACGGCCAGGCACTGCGCACTTACCGCCATGCGCCGAATGCCGGTTCGCGCAAATCCTGGGCGGCGGGGGATGCGTCCAGCCGCGGCGTGCGCCTGGCGGACATCGCGCTGCGTGGCGAGATGGGGATCCCCGGGGTGCTGAGCGCACCGCAATGGGGGTTTTATGACGTGCTGTTCAGCCATACCAACAAGGACCTGGCGCTCAAGCCCGAGGATAAGCGCAGCTTCAGCCTGTCGCAGAAATACGCCAGCTACGTGATGGAAAACGTGCTGTTCAAGATCAGCTTCCCTGCCGAGTTCCATGCCCAGACCGCCTGCGAAGCGGCGGTGACCCTGCACCCGCTGGTGCGTAATCGGCTGCATGAAATCGAGCGCATTGTGATCACCACCCACGAGTCGGCCATTCGCATCATTTCCAAGGTCGGGCCGCTGGCCAATGCCGCCGATCGCGACCACTGCATCCAGTACATGACCGCCGTACCCCTGGCGTTTGGCAACCTGGTGGCCGAGCAGTACGAAGATGAGTTCCACGCCGCGCACCCGATCATCGATCAGTTGCGCGAAAAAATGCAGGTGGTCGAGGAACCGCGCTACACCCGTGAATACCTGGAGGCCGACAAGCGTTCGATTGCCAATGCCTTGCAGGTGTTTTTCAAGGACGGTTCCAGCACCGAGCAAGTGGTGGTGGAGTACCCGATCGGCCATCGTCGTCGGCGCGCTGAAGGCATCCCGCTGCTGGAAGACAAGTTCAAGGCCAACCTCGCTACCCGCTTCACCGCCCAGCGTTCGGCGCAGATCTTCGCCCTGTGCAAGGACCAGGCGCAGCTCGAGGCCACGCCGGTGCAGCGTTTCGTCGATATGTTCGTGATCTGACCAGCCCCTGTAGCCGCTGCCGAGCCTACGAGGCTGCGCTGGTCGGACCGAACGCCTTGCTGTGTCAGGTGTACCCACGGCGTTGCAGACGACCAGCGTCCGCACGCGGTCCGAACCTAGCGGCAGCGGCTACAAAGGCGCTTTGGCCTTAAACAACCACTTCTCCACTGGCAATTTGGTGATGGCAAACCCGATCAATAGCACTGCCGAGTACATCAGCAATTCCCGCGACAGGCTTTGCCCTTCGTACCAGGCGCCGATCATCACCGCGAACACCGGGAAGATGATAAACACGAACGACAAAATGATCGGGCTCAGGCGCTTGAGCAGCATGAAATACACGATAAACCCACCCACCGACGCCACCAGCCCCAGGTACAGCAGCGCGCCCCAGGAGCGCGGGCTGATCGCGCCGAAACTCGGGGCCTCGACACACAGCCCGGCCACAAACAGCATCAGCCCGGCAATGCCGATCGGCAGGGTGTTGTAGGTGATAACGCTGATGGCGCTGCCTTGCTGCTTGGTGATGACGTAGCACAAGGCGTGCAGCACCGCTGCGGCCAGAATCGCCACCGCGCCAAACAGCTCGGCGTGGTCCAGGTGCAGGCCCTGACTGCGGATGATCATGTACAGGCTGGCAAAACCGATGGCGATCCCGACCACCTGCGAGGTGTAGATTTTCTCCCGCAGGAAGATCGCGGAAAAAATCAGGATGAATACCGGCATGCAACTGAACAGCAAGGCCGTGAGTCCGGAAGAAACGTGCATCTCGCCGTAGTTGAGCAGGTAGTAGGGCAGGCTGAAGTAGCACAGGGTGACGAACACGAAGAACCAGCGCTTGGAGCGGGGGAACAGGATCGGTTCACGGCGCACCAGGGCAAAGCCGAGAAACAGCGGAAAGGCGATCAAAAAACGCAGTCCGGCGGCGGTCAGGGGCGGCACGCTTTCCACGGCGATCTTGATACCGAGCCAGGTGGTGCCCCAACTCAGGCAGACGATCAGAAACAGCACGCTGGTAATCAGGCCGGCCAGCCAGGGTTTCGAGGCGCTGGTGTTACTGCGTATAACCGTTGAGGTAGTCACCCTGGGATTCCTTTCATGAAGCGGAATTGACCTCTATATTGAGTGGGTCTGTTCCGGTAATTGAACCTGTAAAGTACGCTATTAGGGAAAATGATGGCTGTCAAAGTAAGTATTGACATGGTGTCAATGGTCCGGTCCGAACTCGAATCCGGAGTTGGCCCCAAGTACCAACGCCTGGCGGGCGCTATCGATAACGGCATTGCCCTGGGGGTGATTGCCCCGGGCAGCAAACTGCCGCCGCATCGCCAGTTGGCGGACAGCCTGGGCGTAACCATTGGCACTATCAGCCGCGCCTATGGCGAGCTGGAACGCCTGGGGCGGGTGGTGGCGCGGGTCGGCGATGGCACCTACGTCCGCCAGCAGGGCATGGAGCGCCAGCGCGATGCGGGCTTTCGCAATGTCAGCGATGAACCGCCGGCCAGCTTCGACATGAGCCGCAACACCCATATCCCCGGGCCGGAAATAACCCTCATGGCGCAAGGACTGCACGCCTTGGCCCAGGACCTCGCGACCTTGCATGACCTCAGCCGCTACAGCGCCGAGGCCGGCCTGGCGCGTCATCGTGCGGCGGGCGCGCGCTGGCTGTCGCAGGAGGATTTCAGGGCGCAGGCCGAACAGGTCATTTGTGTCAATGGCGCCCAGCACGGGCTGCACATTACGTTAATGGCACTGCTCAAGCCCGGGGACACTCTGGTCACTGAACAATTGACTTACCCGGGCCTGATCAGTACCGCGCGCATGCTCGGGATCAAGCTGATCGGCCTGGAAATGGACGCGCAAGGCCTGCTTCCGCACGCCCTGGATGAGGCCTGTCGCAATCACCGGGTGGTGGCGCTGTATTGCACCCCGAGCTTGCAGAACCCGACCACCGCGGTGCAATCGCCCGCCCGGCGCCAAGCTATTGCCGAGCTGGGGCGCCAGCACAATCTTCTGCTGATCGAAGATGAGGCCCATGCGGTGCTGATGGACCAGCGCCCGGCGCCCCTGAGCCATTTCGCTCCCGAGCGCACGGTGCTGATTGGCAGCCTGAGCAAGGCGCTGGCGGCGGGGCTGCGGGTAGGGTTCGTGCATGCCCCGGTGGCGCTGGTGGACCGTTTGGCGGCGGCCGTTCGTGCGACCTGCTGGATGGCCACGCCGCTGACCCTGGAGTTGGCCTGTGCCTGGATCGAAAGCCCGGTGGCCGAGGCCCTGCGGCAACAGCAAATCGCTGAAATCAGCCGGCGCAAAGCCCTGGTCGAAGGCTTGTTGGCGGGGCTGGACTGGCGCAGCCCGCCCGGCAGCCCGCATTTCTGGATCAAGGTTCCCGAGCCGTGGCGCGCCTCGGAAATTGAGGCTGAACTCAAGCGCAATCACTACCTGATCGCCACCGCCGAAGCGTTTGCCGTAGGGCAGGCGGCCGTGCCGCAATACATTCGGGCCAGTGTCTGCAACACCTCGGACGATGATCGGTTACTGGTGGCGGGGTTTGGCGCGTTGGCCAGGGCGCTGGGGCAGGGGAACGCGTCAAGCGCCTGGTGAATCGCCGTGGCGAAGGCGCAAACGCCGTCGCCACGGGGGAGGGGGCTTACTTGAAGCGGCGTTCCACGCCTTTTTCGACGAGGATTTTTGCCGAAATCTCCTCCACCGAAAAGTGCGTGGAGTTGATGTGGGGGATGTTCTCCCGTCGGAACAGGTTTTCCACCTCGCGCACCTCGAACTCGCACTGGGCATAGCTCGAATAGCGGCTATTGGGTTTGCGTTCGTTGCGGATCGCGGTCAGGCGGTCGGGGTCGATGGTCAGGCCGAACAGCTTGTGCTGGTGGGCGCGCAGGGCGTTTGGCAGTTGCAGGCGCTCCATGTCGTCCTCGGTCAGCGGGTAGTTGGCCGCGCGAATGCCGAATTGCATGGCCATGTACAGGCAGGTCGGGGTTTTGCCGCAACGTGACACGCCTACCAGGATCAGGTCGGCCTTGTCGTAATAGTGGGTACGGGCGCCATCGTCGTTGTCGAGAGCGAAGTTCACCGCCTCGATACGCTCCATGTAATTGGAGTTGTGGCCAATGGAATGGGACTTGCCGACCGAGTACGACGAGTGCTCGCTCAACTCCTGCTCCAGGGGGGCGAGGAAGGTGGAGAAAATATCGATCATGAAACCATTGGAGGTGGCGAGGATCTCACGAATGTCCTGATTGACGATGGTGTCGAAGATGATCGGGCGAAATCCGTCCTTTTCGGCGGCGATGTTGATTTGTTGTACCATGGCCCGCGCTTTTTCCACGCTGTCGATATACGGGCGCGTGAATTTGCCGAAGGTGATGTTTTCGAACTGCGCCAACAGGCTTTGGCCGAGGGTTTCGGCCGTAATGCCGGTGCCGTCGGAAATAAAGAAAGCAGATCGTTTCATTTGCACCTTGGGCCTTAAGCTAGTGACGAATCTTGGATATGATAGGCGCGATTTGCCGGCCTGGAATGGCCTGCATTCTCACTTATTTTCCAGGTCCAGGCCATATAGCGGGCAATCGCTCCTTCGAGCAGCCGGCTTCTGAGCTTTTCCAACACAGTTAGTGGAGAGATCACCTTGGTAGAGTACGTAGTTTCCCTCGATAAGCTCGGCGTCCATGATGTAGAGCATGTGGGGGGCAAGAACGCATCCCTGGGCGAGATGATAAGCAATCTCGCGGGCGCCGGTGTATCGGTCCCCGGCGGCTTCGCGACGACGGCTCAGGCCTACCGTGATTTTCTTGAACTCAGCGGTCTCAATGACCAGATCCATGCCGCCCTCGATGCCCTGGACGTCGATGATGTGAACGCACTGGCCAAGACCGGCGCGGAGATCCGTCAATGGATCATGGAAGCCGAATTTCCCGAGAAACTTAACGCCGAGATCCGCACCGCCTTCGCCGCGCTGTCGGCCGGCAACCCTGATATCGCCGTAGCCGTACGTTCTTCGGCAACCGCCGAAGACTTGCCGGACGCCTCCTTCGCCGGCCAGCAGGAAACCTTCCTCAACATCCGTGGCGTCGAGAACGTGATTCGCGCCGCCAAGGAAGTGTTTGCCTCGCTCTTCAACGACCGTGCCATTTCCTACCGCGTGCACCAGGGCTTCGACCACAAACTGGTCGCCCTGTCCGCTGGTGTACAGCGCATGGTGCGTTCGGAAACCGGCACCGCCGGCGTGATGTTCACCCTCGATACCGAATCGGGCTTCCGTGACGTGGTGTTTATCACCGGCGCCTACGGCCTGGGCGAAACCGTCGTCCAGGGCGCGGTCAACCCCGACGAGTTCTACGTCCACAAAAACACCCTTGAAGCTGGTCGCCCGGCCATCCTGCGCCGCAACCTGGGCAGCAAGGCCATCAAGATGATCTACGGCGACGAAGCCAAGGCCGGCCGTTCGGTGAAAACCGTCGATGTCGACAAGGCTGAGCGCGCCCGTTTCTGCCTCAGCGATGCGGAAGTCAGCGAGTTGGCCAAGCAGGCCATGATCATCGAGAAGCACTACAAGTGCCCGATGGACATCGAATGGGCCAAAGACGGCGATGACGGCAAGCTGTACATCGTTCAGGCCCGTCCTGAAACCGTGAAAAGTCGTACCCAGGCCAACGTCATGGAGCGCTACCTGCTCAAGGAAACCGGCACTGTGCTGGTGGAAGGCCGTGCTATCGGTCAGCGCATCGGCGCTGGCAAGGTGCGGATCATCAAAGACGTTTCCGAGATGGATAAAGTCCAGCCGGGCGACGTACTGGTGTCCGACATGACCGACCCGGACTGGGAACCGGTGATGAAGCGCGCCAGCGCCATCGTCACTAACCGTGGCGGCCGTACCTGCCACGCGGCGATCATCGCTCGCGAGTTGGGGATCCCGGCGGTCGTTGGTTGCGGTAACGCGACCCAACTGCTGAAGGAAGGCCAGGGCGTTACCGTCTCCTGCGCCGAAGGCGACACCGGCTACATCTTTGAAGGCGAGCTGGGTTTCGACGTCAAGAAGAACTCGGTCGATGCCATGCCTGACCTGCCATTCAAAATCATGATGAACGTCGGCAACCCGGATCGTGCCTTCGATTTCGCTCAGTTGCCCAACGCCGGTGTCGGCCTGGCTCGCCTGGAATTCATCATCAACCGCATGATCGGCGTGCACCCCAAGGCGCTGCTGAACTACGCCGGCCTGCCGCAGGAAATCAAAGACAGCGTCGACAAGCGCATTGCTGGTTATGACGATCCGGTCGGCTTCTACGTCGAGAAGCTGGTGGAAGGCATCAGTACCCTGGCCGCTGCGTTCACGCCGAAAAAGGTCATCGTGCGCCTGTCGGACTTCAAGTCCAACGAGTACGCCAACCTGATCGGCGGCAAGCTCTACGAGCCAGAAGAAGAAAACCCGATGCTGGGCTTCCGTGGCGCCTCGCGTTACATCAGCGAGTCCTTCCGTGACTGCTTCGAGCTCGAGTGCCGTGCCCTCAAGCGCGTGCGCAACGAGATGGGCCTGACCAACGTCGAGATCATGGTGCCGTTTGTCCGTACCCTGGGCGAAGCCAGCCAAGTGATCGATCTGCTGGCTGAAAATGGCCTCAAGCGTGGCGAGAACGGCCTGCGCATCATCATGATGTGCGAGCTGCCATCCAACGCGATCCTGGCGGAAGAGTTCCTTGAGTTCTTCGACGGTTTTTCCATCGGTTCCAACGACCTGACCCAGCTGACCCTGGGCCTGGACCGTGACTCCGGGATCATCGCGCACCTGTTCGATGAGCGTAATCCTGCAGTCAAGAAGCTGCTGGCCAACGCCATTGCCGCGTGTAACAAGGCTGGCAAGTACATCGGCATCTGCGGCCAGGGCCCTTCGGACCACCCAGACCTGGCCAAATGGCTGATGGAGCAGGGCATCGAGAGCGTCTCGCTGAACCCCGACTCCGTGCTGGAAACCTGGTTCTTCCTGGCTGAAGGTCAGGCTGCGGTCTGATCGGTGAATGAAGGCCCGGCCGGCCAGGTGTCGGTCGGGCCTTTGAGATTCAAGTAGGGCGGGCTCCATCTGGATGCCGCCCTTTTTTGTGCAAGAGCATTATGCAAAGCAGCAGCAACTTATTTCCCGTCGCCTTGATCAGTGCTGAACGTCGAGGCGACCTGAGTGAAGACGTGTACCGCCTGAAGCCCGGCAACAGCCCGGACAGCACGGTGGAGATCGCTGTGACCCGCTTGGGCCTGGCTGATGAGCCCGAGGCCCGTGGCGTTCCGGTGATACTGCTTCACGGCAGTTTTTCCAATCGCCGCTTCTGGTTTTCCCCCAAAGGCCTGGGGCTGGGCGCATACCTGGCCCGTGCCGGTTTTGATGTGTGGATTCCTGAGATGCGTGGTCATGGCCTGTCGCACCGCAACGCCGCCTATCGCAAGAATCGTGTCGCTGACTATGCGCGTTACGATCTGCCGGCCATCGGCGCCTTTGTGCGTGAGCAGAGCGGGCAGGTCCCGCACTGGATCGGCCATTCCCTGGGCGGTATCACCCTGGCAGCAGCCCTGGGCGGGCATTATCTGGGTGAGCCGGCCGTGGCGTCGGCTGCCTTTTTTGGCAGCCAGGTCAGCCGCACGTACTGGCCGTTGAAGATTCCACCGGTGGAATGGGGCGGTCGTTTTGTTCTCAAGCGCTTTGCCCAGCTCTCGGGTTCGCGGCTCAAGCGTGGTCCGGAAGACGAGCCGATTGGCCTGGCGTTGGAAAGCATGCGCTGGTATGGCCTGTTCGGGCGTTTCGGCGATGGGGACAAGGATTGGTGGGCCGGCTTGGCCGAGGTCCGGATGCCGATGCTGGCCGTCAGCGCCGCGGGTGATCATCAGGACCCGACCTGGGCCTGTCGCAAGCTTTACGAGCAGCTAGGCTCCGAACACAAACAATTTGTCTGCCTGGGGCGCGAGCAGGGGTTCAGCGGTAATTTCGGGCATGTCGAAATGCTGGTGAGCAAAGCTGCACAGGTTGAAGTCTGGCCGCTGGTTGCCCGCTGGCTGGACGACCAGCGGATGCCCTTGTTGACCCCGGCGCCTGAGCTGGTCGCTGTGGTTTGAGGTCGGGGCAGGGACAAGAGCATTTCGCTCGGCTTGGGTTGCGGCTAAGATATGACGCATTGAGCTATTTTGGTCATATTCAGTTACGAAGCGGGAATTGTGTTCGTGTTGTTCACTCAGGGTATCGGGTGCTGGTAGCGAACCCGGAAGCGGCATGATTCCCAGCGCAGCATTTAACTTGCGCGGTCCGGGCTCGTTTCATCAATGCAGTGCCTGGGTTTGCGGCATCTTCAATCGTGTTCTTTCTGTTACAGGAGTTTCTCGATGAATCATTACCTCACTCCCGACCTGTGCGACGCCTATCCGGAATTGGTGCAGGTGGTTGAACCGATGTTCAGCAATTTTGGCGGCCGAGATTCGTTCGGCGGCGAAATCGTGACCATCAAATGCTTCGAAGACAACTCGTTGGTCAAAGAGCAGGTCGATCTCAAGGGTAACGGCAAAGTACTGGTGGTCGACGGTGGTGGTTCGCTGCGTCGTGCGCTACTGGGCGACATGCTGGCCGAGAAGGCGGCGAAGAATGGCTGGGAAGGCCTGGTGATCTACGGCTGCATTCGCGATGTCGATGTCATTGCGCAAACTGACCTTGGGGTCCAGGCCCTTGCCAGTCATCCGATGAAGACCGACAAGCGCGGTATTGGTGATCTCAACGTGGCTGTGACCTTTGCCGGGGTGACATTCCGCCCGGGTGAATATGTCTATGCCGATAACAATGGCGTGATCGTTTCGCCCAGCCCGCTGAAAATGCCTGAATAAACAGTCGACCGAGCAAGGGATGAGGATGTTCGAGGAAGAAAACGCGCAGTGGGGCCTGGTACATGCCCTGATTCTGGATGGTAAAGGCGGTGCGCGTTCGATTGCCCGGACTGAGCTCGACGAGTTGCAACTGCAGCCCCATGAAAGCCTTTGGCTGCACTGGGATCGCAGTCATCCACAGACTCAGACCTGGCTGCGCCGCTCCAGCGGCTTGAGCGAGTTCAGTTGTGACCTGCTGCTCGAGGAGAACACCCGGCCGCGCCTGCTGGCATTGCCGGACTCCGAGCTGCTGCTGTTTTTGCGCGGCATCAACCTCAATCCTGGGGCCGAGCCGGAAGACATGGTCTCGGTGCGGATCTTCGCTTCGGCCCAGCGTGTGATTTCCCTGCGCCTGCGTCCGCTGCGCGCCACTGACGAGTTACTGGTGCAACTGGCCGATGGCAAGGGACCGAAAACCGCCTCGGAACTCATCCTTTATATGGCGCAATACCTGACCCATAAGGTTCAGGATTTGGTCAGCGACCTCTCTGAAGTGGTCGATGGCGAAGAAGAAAAGTTGGATGCCGACGAACGGTACACGCCGGAGCATGGCAGCATTTTGCAGATACGTCGGCGAGCGGCCGGGCTCAAGCGTTTTCTCGCGCCGCAGCGGGATATTTTTGGCCAGCTCAGCCGCATCAAATTGCCCTGGTTTGCCAATGACGACGGCGACTACTGGAACGAATTGAACAACAGCCTGACCCGTTACCTGGAAGAGCTGGAATTGACCCGAGAGCGCGTGGGGCTTGTGCTGGAGGCCGAAGATCGGCGCTTGAGCGTGCGCATGAATCGTACGATGTACCGTTTCGGCATCATCACCGGGATCTTCCTGCCGATGAGTTTTCTCACCGGCTTGCTGGGTATCAACGTCGGTGGCATTCCGCTTTCCGCCAGCCCCTATGGTTTCCTCGTGGCGTGCTTGCTGTTGTCCAGCGTGGCGCTGGGGCAGTGGTGGTTATTCCGACGTTTGCGCTGGGTCTGACGGATGAGCCATGTGACCCGAAGAAATTTGATCGCGTCTTTCACAGACATCACGAGAGGTGCGTATGCACGATCCGTTTGAACAGTCTTTGCGTGACATGCTGAAAGCAACGCCGTCCAGCCGCGACGACGACGCTTGCCTGGGCCGCGTACTGAAAACCGCCAACCGCCAGGTCGGTGCTGGGGATCTGTTCAGCCTGCTGGGGCGTTGGCTGCCGGCGTTGATGATTGCCTTGAATAACGGATCGGCCCACGTCGCGCCGGTGTCCCGTCGTAAATCTACTGCTCGCACTGCTGATAAGGCTGATTGAATATGGAACTTGATCTCTGGACTCAGAGCCTCGTCACCGCGATGACTGCGTTGTGGACCAAGGTAGCGAACTTCATTCCTAACCTGTTCGGCGCCCTGGTGGTGCTGTTGCTAGGTTTTGTCGTGGCCAAGTTGCTGGACACGCTGCTCTCAAAATTACTGGCCAAGCTGGGCCTGGATCGCCTGATGGGCGGTACCGGCTTGACCAAGCTGCTGTCCCGCGCCGGGTTGCAGGTGCCGATCTCGACCTTGATCGGCAAGATCGTCTATTGGTTCGTGTTGTTGATTTTCCTCGTTTCTGCCGCCGAGTCCCTTGGGCTTGAGCGAGTTTCAGCTACGCTTGACATGCTTGCGCTGTATCTGCCCAAAGTCTTTGGCGCTGCGCTGGTGTTGCTGGTCGGGGTTTTGCTGGCGCAACTGGCCAATGGCCTGGTGCGCGGCGCAGCGGAAGGGGTGGGGCTGGATTACGCCAGCGGCCTGGGTCGGATTGCCCAAGGTCTGGTGATTATCATCAGTATTTCGGTCGCGATCAGCCAGTTGGAGGTCAAAACCGACCTGCTCAACCATGTGATCGTGATTGTATTGATTACCGTTGGTCTGGCAGTTGCCTTGGCCATGGGGTTGGGAAGCCGGGAAATTGCCGGGCAGATTCTTGCGGGAATCTATGTGCGTGAGCTGTATCAGGTTGGGCAACAAGTGCGCGTGGGTGAGGTCGAAGGTCAGATCGAAGAGATTGGCACGGTGAAAACTACACTGCTGACCGAGGAGGGTGAGCTAGTCTCTCTTTCCAATCGGATCCTGTTGGAGCAGCACGTAAGTAGCCGCTAACCCGGCAAATCCTGCTAATGTATGCCGCCGCAAAATGCCCTGTCCGGGTTGCGGCGGACATTGACCTGACTGTCGGCCCGACTCGTTTTGAATAAAGCCCAATCGTTATCCATGCGCTACGATCCCCGCGAGCTCTCCGATGAGGAGTTGGTTGCGCGTTCGCATGCGGAGCTATTTCACGTCACGCGCGCCTATGAAGAGTTGATGCGGCGCTACCAGCGAACCTTATTTAATGTCTGCGCACGTTATTTAGGGAACGATCGCGACGCGGACGATGTCTGTCAGGAGGTGATGCTGAAGGTGCTGTATGGCTTGAAGAACTTCGAGGGCAAATCAAAGTTCAAGACATGGCTATATAGCATTACGTACAACGAGTGCATCACACAGTATCGAAAGGAGCGGAGAAAGCGTCGCTTGATGGACGCTTTGAGTCTTGACCCCCTCGAGGAGGCGTCTGAAGAGAAGGCGCCGAAACCTGAGGAAAAGTCCGGACTTGACCGCTGGTTGGTGCATGTGAATCCGATTGACCGTGAAATTCTGGTGCTACGATTTGTCGCAGAACTGGAGTTTCAGGAGATCGCGGATATCATGCATATGGGTTTGAGTGCTACAAAAATGCGGTACAAACGTGCTCTTGATAAATTGCGTGAGAAATTTGCAGGCATTGCTGAAACTTAGTTCGGCGCAAATATCTCTTACGTCTAGGTGAGTTCTGATAGACTTACCGCCGAGTTGTCCCCCGGTATGTGGGACTGCTTTACAATCACCAGATGGGGATTTAACGGATGAAACTGAAAAACACCTTGGGCATTGCCATTGGTTCTATTGTTGCCGTGACTTCGTTCGGCGTTCTGGCGCAAGGCCAAGGCGCGGTCGAGGGTGAACTGTTTTACAAAAAACAGTACAACGACAGCGTTAATCACGTTGAAGACGGCTTCAACCCAGGCGCATCGATCGGTTACTTCCTGACCGACGACCTGTCGTTGAACGCTACCTACGACAAGACCAACCACACCCGTTCTAACGACGGCACTGGTAACCAGAAAATCAAGGGCGACAACTTCGGCCTGAACGCTCAGTACCACTTTGGTACCGTGGGTGACGCTCTGCGTCCATACGTTTCCGGCGGTGTTGCTCACAAGAGCATGACCAACGTTGTGGCCGACGGCCACAGCGGTCGCGACCAGTCGACTTTCCTGACTGCAGGCGCTGGTGTTAAGTACTACTTCACCGACAACCTGTTTGCACGTGCCGGCGTTGAAGCCGACTACAAACTGGACAACGGCAAGTGGGACTACGCTCCTACCGTTGGTCTGGGCGTGAACTTCGGTGGTAGCGGCGGCAAAGTTGCTCCAGCACCTGCTCCAGCACCTGCTCCAGTAGCTGAACCAGCGCCAGAAGCTCCGGTTGCTGAAGTTGTTCGTGTTGAGCTGGACGTGAAATTTGACTTCGACAAGGCTGTGGTTAAAACCAACAGCTACGGCGACATCAAAAACCTCGCTGACTTCATGAAGCAGTACCCACAAACCACCACTGTTGTTGAAGGTCACACTGACTCCGTCGGTCCTGACGCTTACAACCAGAAGCTGTCTGAGCGTCGTGCAAACGCCGTTAAGCAAGTTCTGACCAACCAGTACGGTGTTGAGTCGAACCGCGTTCAATCCGTTGGTTACGGTGAGTCCCGCCCAGTTGCTGATAACGCAACTGAAGCTGGCCGCGCTGTTAACCGTCGCGTAGAAGCGTCGGTAGAAGCCCAAGCTAAGTAATTAGCTCGGTAGCTCAGAAAAACCCAGCCTAGGCTGGGTTTTTCTTTGCCTGGGATTTGAGCTGCGGGCGCTCGCGGCTGGGTGCCTGTACCGGTAGCGATAGACTAAGGGGGCATTGTGAGCGCGACCTAGCCCGCGCTGGGGGTAGCGAACCATCAGTCCTGCATCCTGCCGGTCGAGTCGATGCAAGGCAGCAGCATTCACCGCTGATTTCACTGTGCGCCTCGCGTGCAAGCCCTGGCCCCGGCTATAATCGGCACCTTATTCGCCGCCACCGAGTCAAGCCCGCCCATGTATACCCTGGCCCGCCAGCTGTTGTTCAAACTCTCCCCGGAAACCTCCCATGATCTGTCCCTGGACCTGATCGGCGCGGGTGGGCGTTTGGGCCTCAATGGGCTGCTGTGCAAGGCGCCGGCGCAGATGCCGGTGCGGGTCATGGGCCTGGACTTCCCGAACCCGGTTGGCCTGGCTGCCGGTTTGGACAAGAACGGCGCGGCTATCGACGGCTTTGCCCAGCTAGGGTTCGGTTTTGTAGAGATCGGCACCATCACCCCTCGTGCGCAACCAGGCAACCCCAAGCCTCGGATCTTCCGCCTGCCGCAAGCTGAAGCGATCATCAACCGCATGGGCTTCAACAACCTGGGCGTCGATCACTTGCTGGCGCGGGTGGCCGCTGCCAAATATATGGGTGTTTTGGGGATCAACATCGGCAAGAACTTCGACACCCCGGTCGAGCGCGCGGTTGATGACTACCTGATCTGCCTGGACAAGGTGTATGCCCACGCCAGTTACGTTACGGTCAACGTCAGCTCACCCAATACTCCGGGCCTGCGCAGCCTGCAGTTCGGTGAGTCGCTCAAGCAGTTGCTCGGCGCCTTGAGCGAGCGGCAGAAGGAGTTGGCGTTGCGTCATGGCAAGCATGTGCCCTTGGCGATCAAGATCGCTCCGGACATGACCGATGAAGAAACCGTAGACGTTGCCCAGGCCTTGATCGAAACCGGTATGGACGCGGTGATTGCGACCAACACCACGCTGAGTCGCGCAGGCGTGGAAGGTCTGGAGCACGGTGAGGAAGCGGGCGGCCTGTCCGGCGCCCCGGTACGCGACAAGAGCACGCACACAGTCAAGGTGCTGGCGGCCGAGTTGGCCGGGCGCCTGCCGATCATTGCGGTCGGTGGCATCACTGAAGGGCAGCACGCGGCTGAGAAAATCGCCGCCGGTGCCAGCTTGGTGCAGTTGTATTCGGGTTTCATCTACAAGGGGCCGGCGTTGATTCGCCAATCGGTGGATGCCATCGCGGCATTGGCTGCCCGGCAGTCCTAACCTTCCGGTTCAAGAGCGCAGGCCTGTTTGGCCCTGTGGCGAGGGCCTGTCTCTCACCAGGAATCGCGGCCAATAAAAAGGGCTCCTTCAAGGAGCCCCTGGGCCGAAGCCCGCCGTCCGGATAGGACGTGCGTGGTTAAGTCGTCAGCTATTCAAGTTTTAGTGTCGGAGTGGTGCCCTTATTTAGCCGACAGCGTGAAGTTCGTTGAGTCTGTGGATGCCCGCAGTGCCTGTCATACCGTCCCAATTGTCGCCGCGTCCTTCTCGCCAGCCGTTAATCCAGGCTTGGCGTACCGACGGTAGAGTAAATGGGCAAAGCTCACGGGATTTGCCGTTAACGCCATAGTGATATCCGCGTACAAATGCTTTTTCCAACGGATCACGCTTAAGTCTTCTCATAGGGTGTTTCCCTCACTTGTTGACTGTACTTATGTCCTATCGACCTCTACCTGAGGTCGGGCAGAATGCTTCTGCCGTTGGTGCTCGCTGCCGGCGTGGCGAGCTTGATTGTCAACGTCGTTGCGGCGTCGACCTGTGATGAGTTCTAACCAATAGGTCACAGAGTGGGAATGATCATTTTGTCATAAGGACGTAACGATAATGCAGGTAAGGCCATAAGAGCGGCTGGATGCGAACCGTTTTTATTGGGCAAAGCCTGCTGTGATCAGGCTTTGGTTAGATGACGGTGTTAATGCTTTAGTAAGAATGTCGACCTGTTGCGGTCAGGTGTTATTCGACGAAGGGTCGACTTATGACATTTTGTTGCTCGACTTTTTATCTGTCTCTGCCCTCTAAGCTCTTTCAACCCTTGTGGTGAGCTGGTCGGCAGGGGTGGGACGGCACACTTTCGTGCCACGCGAGCGCTCTTCAAGAAAAGCGCTTGATTGAAAACCGGACGGACAATGCGTTGTCCGTTCACTTATGCCAAAGGCCCTGGAACTCCCATGTCGGATCGTTACGAACTCTTCCTCACTTGCCCTAAAGGCCTCGAAGGCCTGCTGATCGAGGAAGCCATCGGGCTTGGCCTTGAGGAAGCGCGCGAGCACACCTCTGCCGTGCGCGGCATGGCCGACATGGAGACCGCTTATCGGCTGTGTCTCTGGTCGCGCCTGGCCAACCGAGTGCTGCTGGTGCTCAAGCGCTTCCCGATGAAGGATGCCGAGGACCTCTACCACGGTGTGCTGGATATCGACTGGCAAGACCACATGCTTGCTGATGGCACCCTAGCGGTGGAATTCAGTGGCCACGGTTCGGGCATCGATAACACCCACTTTGGCGCCCTGAAGGTCAAGGATGCCATCGTCGACAAGCTGCGCACACCAACCGGTGAGCGGCCTTCGATCGACAAGCTGAACCCGGACCTGCGCATTCACCTGCGCCTGGACCGTGGCGAAGCCATCCTGTCCCTCGACTTGTCCGGCCACAGCCTGCACCAGCGCGGTTATCGCCTGCAGCAAGGCGCCGCGCCGCTGAAGGAAAACCTGGCCGCAGCGATCCTGATCCGTGCCGGCTGGCCGCGCATTGCCGCCGAAGGCGGGGCGCTGGCTGACCCGATGTGCGGCGTGGGTACCTTCCTGGTGGAAGCGGCGATGATCGCTGCCGACATTGCTCCCAACCTGAAGCGCGAGCTGTGGGGTTTCACCGCCTGGCTGGGCCACGTCCCGGCGCTGTGGCGCAAGCTGCATGACGAAGCGCAGGCCCGGGCCCAGGCCGGCCTGGCCAAGCCGCCGTTGTGGATTCGCGGTTACGAAGCCGACCCTCGGCTGATCCAGCCCGGGCGCAATAACGTCGAACGCGCCGGTTTGAGCGAGTGGATCAAGATCTACCAGGGCGAGGTGGCCACCTTTGAGCCGCGCCCGGACCAAAATCAGAAAGGCCTGGTGATCTGCAACCCTCCCTACGGCGAGCGCCTGGGTGATGAAGCCAGCCTGTTGTACCTCTACCAGAACCTCGGCGAGCGTCTGCGCCAGGCCTGCCTGAACTGGGAAGCGGCGGTGTTTACCGGCGCCCCGGACCTGGGCAAGCGCATGGGCATTCGCAGCCACAAACAGTACTCGTTCTGGAACGGCGCCTTGCCGTGCAAGTTGCTGCTGATCAAGGTCCTGCCGGACCAGTTCGTCACCGGCGAGCGCCGTACCCCGGAGCAGCGCCTGGCCGAACGCGAGCAGGCCGAGGCGGACAAGGCCCCGCTTGAGCCGCAAGAGCGCCAGTACAACAAGAATGGCAATCCGATCAAGCCCGTGCCGGCACCGGCTCCAGTGGTCGAGCAGGCGCGCTTGAGCGAGGGCGGGCAGATGTTTGCCAACCGCCTGCAAAAGAACCTCAAACTGCTGGGCAAATGGGCCAAGCGTGAAGGCATCGAGTGCTACCGGGTCTACGACGCGGACATGCCGGAGTATTCCCTGGCCATCGACCTGTATCACGATTGGGTCCACGTCCAGGAATACGCCGCGCCGAAATCCATCGATCCGGAGAAGGCCCAGGCCCGTCTGTTCGACGCGTTGGCCGCCATCCCTCAGGCGTTGAACGTCGACAAGAGCCGGGTGGTGATCAAGCGCCGCGAGCGTCAGAGCGGTACTAAGCAGTACGAGCGCCAGAGCACCCAGGGCAAGTTCACTGAAGTCACCGAGGGTGGGGTCAAGCTGCTGGTCAACCTGACCGATTACCTCGACACCGGCTTGTTCCTCGATCACCGGCCGATGCGCATGCGGATCCAGAAAGAGGCAGCCGGCAAGCGTTTCCTCAACCTGTATTGCTACACCGCGACCGCCAGCGTGCACGCGGCCAAGGGTGGGGCGCGCAGCACCACCAGCGTCGACCTGTCCAAGACTTACCTGGACTGGGCGCGTCGCAACTTCTCGCTCAACGGTTTCTCCGACAAGAACCGTCTGGAGCAGGGCGACGTGATGACCTGGTTGGACGCCTGCCGCGATGAGTTCGACCTGATCTTCATTGACCCGCCGACCTTCTCCAACTCCAAGCGCATGGAAGGGGTATTTGACGTACAGCGCGATCACGTGCAGTTGTTGGATCTGGCCATGGCCCGCTTGGCACCGGGCGGCGTGCTGTATTTCTCCAACAACTTCCGCAAGTTCCAGCTCGATGAACACCTTGAGTCGCGCTATGCGGTCGAGGAAATCAGCGCCAAGACCATCGATCCGGACTTCACTCGCAACGGCAAGATCCACCGCGCCTGGAAAATCACCGCGCGCTGATCGGCACTTGGATCCACGGAGCCTTGATATTCAAGGCTCTTGGCTGTTTTTGCACTGGTCAAATTAATGACCAATAGCTATAAGTGACTCGCAGCCAGCTTGGTCCTCAAGCCCCTCCGGCGTTGTGAGTCTGCTTATGCGGTTACGCGTGGTACGCCCCAGAATTCTCGGTTTCATCAGCGAAGACGTTTCGGCCTGGCTGGTCGCTGGCGTGGCATTGTTGGCGGGAAGTGTGCTGACCGGTTTATTGGCCTGGTCGACGCTCAACCTGTACCAGCAACAGTTGCGCCAGCGCTTTCAATTGCTGGCAGGGGAGCGCTTCAGCCGGATTGAAGAGCGCTTTCAGGATCAGGAGCAGCGCCTTGACGGGCTACGCCGTTTCTTCTCCAACTCCGACTCGGTGACTCGCCAGGACTTCGATGGCTACGCCGCGCCGTTGCTGCTCCGCACTCAAGCCTATGCCTGGGCTCCCAGGATCAGTCGTGCCGAGCGCCCGTCGCTGGAGCGCAGCGTACGCGAGCAGGGCATCAGTGACTTTTCCATTCGCCAGTTGAATGCCGCCGGCGAGCTGGAGCCTGCCGCCGAACGCGATGAATATGTGCCGGTGCTCTACAGTCAGACCCAAAGCTGGATCGGCTCGCCGTTGGGCTTCGACCTGCTGGCCCAGCCCCTGCGGCGCGCCACCCTGGAGCGAGCCCGTAACCAGGGCGGGATGGCGGTGTCCCAACCCTTGCATCTGTTAAGTGTCGACCCGGCCTATGCCCGCGGCATAGTGCTCGCGGCACCGGTCAACCAGCCTTCCGCCGCTGGTAGCCCGATCACCGAGCCTTACGGCTACGTTCTGGCGGTCATCAGCATGCGGCAGTTGGTGGGTGACGGCTTGCCGCAGCCTTCCAGTGACAACCTGGCCCTGCGGATACTCGACCTGTCCACCGAGGACCGGTATGAGGTCTTGTTCGAGTCGAGCAACACCCCCGCCGACAGTTCGCTGCAGGCGACCCGGTTGCTGCGTTTGGCTGACCACTATTACCAAGTGGATATCCGGCCCAGTGCGGCGTTCTTCCTGTCTAATCAGTCATCGGCTGGCAGCCTGATGCTCCTTGGCGGTTTGCTCAGTGTCCTGCTCAGCGTCTTGCTCTATGTGCTGGTGAGCCAGCGCCAGCGCGCGTTGCATCTGGTCGAGCAACGCACCAGGGAGCTGCGCACCCGCGAGCGTGAGTTGCGTGGCACCCACGGCCAGTTGCGCAGCGTGCTGGATGCGGCGACCCAGGTGGCGATCATCGCCACCGACCTGCATGGCACCATCAGCACCTTCAATGCTGGCGCCGAGCAGATGCTCGGTTACAGCAGCGCCGAGGTGCTGGGCAAGCTGACCCTGGAAAGCCTGCACCTGCCCACGGAGCTTGCGGACCGCGCGCATCAGTTCAGCCGGCATTACGGCAAGCACATCTCCCTGGCCCAGGCGATGCTGGCCGGCGCCGAGGAGGAGGGCATCCACGCCGCCCGCGAGTGGACGCTGGTGCGGCGTGACGGCAGCCAACTGGCGGTGAATATGCTCGCCACCCCGGTGCTCGATGAGCACGGCCTGTGGGTCGGTCACCTGGCGATCTGTATTGATATCACTGAGCGCAAGCGGGTCCACGAGGCGTTGGCAGCCCGCGATCAATTGCTGAAAAAGCTCACGGCCCACGTCCCGGGCGGGATCTATCAGTTCAAGATGGAAGTCGCTGGGCACGCCAGTTTCAGCTACGCCAGCGACGGTATCCGGGAGATCTACGAGATCGAGCCTCAGTTGCTGCAAGAGGACGCAGCCGTGGTGTTCGAGCGGATCCACCCTGAGGACCTGGTGCGGGTGCGGGCCTCGATCCGGGTCTCGGCCAAGGAGCTCAGCCCCTGGCAGGAGGAATACCGCGTGCTCCTGCCACAGCGTGGCCTGCGCTGGGTGCGCGGCGCGGCGACCCCGGAGAGCCTGCCCAGTGGTGGCGTGGTTTGGCACGGCTACATTTCGGACATCTCCGATCTCAAGCGCGTGGAGGAGGAGCTGCGGGCGCTGTCGGTCACCGACTCGCTGACCGGTATCCACAATCGCCGTTACTTTCACGAGCGCCTGCAGGCCGAAATGGAGCGGGTGACGCGAGGGGCGGGGGATCTGGCGGTGATCATGCTGGATATCGACCACTTCAAGCGCATCAATGATCAGTTTGGGCACGGGGCCGGTGACCGGGTGCTCAAGAGCGTCTGCGAGCGCATTCGCTATCGCCTGCGGCGCAGTGACGTGTTCTGCCGTCTGGGTGGCGAAGAGTTCATGGTGCTGTGCCCCGGCACCGATGGGAACAGGGCTTACACCCTGGCTCAGGAGTTATGGCAGAGCCTGCGCAGTTCGCCGATCGACGGCGTGGGTATCGTTACCGCCAGTTTCGGTATTGCCAGCTGGCGCGAAGGCGAGGGCGCCGATGGGTTGCTGCTGCGAGCCGACGCAGGGGTGTACGCGGCCAAGCAGGCCGGGCGCGACAGGGTCGAGCGGGAAATACCCTAAGCCTGCGCCTGATGGGCTGAGTACTGGCCTCGGCCCATCAGGTGCAGCGGTTTACAGGTCCGAAGCGGCGGTGGTCAGTTTGGGTTGGCGATACAAGTCCAGCAGCACCTGGTCCAGCACCGACGAGGCGCCGAAAGGTTTTGGATCGTTGAGAATCGCCACCACGGCCCAGGTATTACCGTTGTTGTCACGGCTGAAGCCGGCGATGGCGCGCACGGTGTTCAGGGTGCCGGTCTTGATGTGCGCTTCGCCGGACATGGCGGTGCGTTTCAGACGCTTGCGCATGGTGCCGTCCATGCCGGCAATCGGCATCGAGCTGATGAACTCTGCGGCGTACGGGCTTCTCCAGGCGGCTTGCAGCAGGCCGGCCATTTCCCGTGCGCTGACCCGCTCGGCCCGGGACAGGCCGGAGCCGTTTTCCATCACCAGGTGCGGCGCGGTGATGCCTTTCTTCGCCAGCCATTGGCGCACCACGCGCTGCGCGGCTTTGGCATCGTCGCCATCGGCGTCGTTGCGGTACTGCGCGCCCAGGCTCAGGAACAGCTGCTGGGCCATGGTGTTGTTACTGTATTTATTGATGTCGCGGATGATCTCCGCCAGGTCCGGGGAGAAGGCCCGGGCCAGGACCTTGGCGTCTTTGGGCACCACGGCCAGACGGTCCTTGCCCTGGATGCTGCCGCCCAGTTCCTGCCAGATCGCCCGCACGGCGCCGGCGGTGTAGGTGGCATGGTCGAGCAGCGACAAGTAAGTCTGCGAGCTGCAGCCATCGCCCAACTGGCCGTTGACGGTGACAGTGACGCTGCCGTCCGCCTGGGTGACCGGGTTGTAGCGCACATCACCGGTGCACTGCTTGCCGGGAGCGGCCTTGACCTGGTTGTCGATGCGGATCTTGGCGATCGGCGGCTCAACCGACACCAGCACCCTGCCCGAGTCGTTGCGCGCGACAAAACGCAGGGCCTTGAGGTTGACCATCAGCGAGTCCGGCTTGACCAGGAACGGCTTGTTTTCGTCATTGCCGTCGTCATTGAACTCCGGCAGTTGCGGTTGTGCGAAGAAGTTGCGGTCCAGCACCAGGTCGCCGGTGACTTGCTGCACGCCATTGGCCCGCAGGTCGCGCATCAGCAGCCAGAGTTTTTCCATGTTCAGCTTCGGGTCGCCACCGCCCTTGAGGTACAGGTTGCCGTTGAGGATGCCGCCGCTGAGGGTGCCATCGGTGTAGAACTCAGTCTTCCACTGATGGTTGGGGCCGAGCATTTCCAGGGCGGCGTAGGTGGTAACCAGCTTCATGGTCGAGGCCGGGTTGACCGAGACGTCGGCGTTGAAAACAGTCGGGGTGCCGGGGCCGTTGAGCGGGATCATCACCAGCGACAGGGCGTTGTCCTGCAGCTTGCTGGCTTTGAGGGCTTGTTGAACCTTGGGGGACAGGGTGGTGTTGACGGGCGCTGCGGAGACGGTGAAGGCCAGGGGCAAGAAAAAACTGGCGAGAAGCAATGGACGCAAAGATTTGATCATCTGAAATAAAACCCTGCAGGCGAGGGGGAAAAGAAGAGGGCATGAAGATAACTTCCCTCGGTGGTCATGAAAGTGTCGGCATTATGCCCCAAGGTATAGCGCCTTGTGCCGTGCGGCGGACGGCTAATCCGCTATTTTTTTCCCAATGGCCTGCTCGCACGTCTATAGAGTCAGGCAATCGCTTGCTTAAACTGCTAAAGTGCCGCCCGTTATTACTTAAGAGGATTGTTCCATGGCTACTAACCGTTCCCAGCGTCTGCGCAAAAAACTGTGCGTCGATGAATTTCAAGAGCTGGGTTTCGAACTGAACCTGGATTTCAAAGAAGATCTGGGTGAAGAGGCTATCGACGCTTTCCTCGAAGCCTTCCTGAAAGAAGCAATGGAAGCCAACGGCCTCGGCTACGTTGGTGGTGATGACTTCGGCCTGGTTTGCCTGAGCAAACGCGGTTCGGTCAGCGAAGAGCAGCGCGCCAAGGTTGAAGCCTGGCTCAAGGCCCGCACCGAGCTGACCAGCGTTGAAGTCAGCCCGCTGTTGGACGTCTGGTACCCGGAAAAGCCAATCAATCCGGTAGCCTGATGTCATGAGTCGGCGGCCCGTCCGGGCCGCTGACTCGTTGCTGCCTCTGGGCGGCGTCTCGATTTCCCCACTGAACCTGTCAATGCCTCGGGCCTGTATCCCGGAATGTGCCGTGGGCGTTTATCCAGGTCGTGGCTGCCCGCCGCGTGCGCCAGTGCCTCAGGCCTTGCGCCAGTTGAGGATCGCCAGGGTCAGGACCCCGGCAACGATTCCCCAGAAGGCCGAGCCGATGGAGAACAGCGTCAGCCCCGAGGCAGTGACCATAAAGGTGATCAGCGCGGCTTCGCGCTCCTTGACCTCACTCATGGCGATGCTCAGGCCGTTGATGATCGAGCCGAACAGCGCCAGGGCGGCAATCGACAGCACCAGCTCCTTGGGCAGGGCGGCGAACAAGGCCGCGAGGGTGGCGCCGAAGACCCCGGCGATGCCGTAGAAAATCCCGCACCAGACCGCAGCGGTGTAACGCTTGTTGCGGTCTTCGTGGGCGTGGGGGCCGGTGCAGATGGCGGCGCTGATCGCGGCCAGGTTGATGCCGTGGGAGCCGAACGGCGCCAGCAGCAACGAAGCGATGCCGGTGGCGGTAATCAGCGGCGATGCCGGGACGTTATAGCCGTCGGCACGCAAGACGGCGATGCCCGGCATGTTCTGCGAGGTCATGGCCACCACGAACAGCGGGATGCCGATGCTGATGGTCGCCGCCAGGGAGAAGTGCGGTGTGGTCCAGACCGGAGTTGCCACTTCCAGATGAAAGCCGCTGAAATCCAACAGGCCCATCAGGCCCGAGAGCAGGGTGCCGAGCAGCAGCGCCGCGAGCACGGCGTAGCGTGGCGACAGGCGCTTGACTACCAGGTAGGTGAAGAACATTCCCAGCACCAGTCCGGTCCGGTGTTGGGCGGCGACGAAGATCTCGCTGCCGATCTTGAACAGGATCCCGGCCAGCAACGCCGCTGCCAGGGACGCCGGAATACGCTTGACCAGGCGTTCGAAGCTGCCGGTCAGCCCGCAAATGGTCACCAGCACCGCGCAGGTGATGTAGGCACCGATAGCCTCGCCGTAGGTCACCCCCGACAAACTGGTGATCAGCAGCGCCGCACCCGGTGTCGACCAGGCGATGGTGACAGGCGTGCGATAGCGCAACGACAGGCCAATGCTGCACACCGCCATGCCGATGGAGATGGCCCAGATCCACGAGGAAATCTGCCCGCTACTCAGGCCGGCGGCCTGGCCGGCCTGGAACATCAGCACCAGGGAGCTGGTATAGCCGGTCATCATGGCAATAAAACCGGCGACGATGGCCGAAGGCGAAGTGTCGGCCAGCGGGCGCAGGGGCGCGGTGGAGGCGTCGGACATGGGGTGCAATTCCTTGTTCTTGATAAGAGCAGAAGCAGACAACGGGCCGTTGCAGCCAGGGTGCCGGATGTACCAACAGCTTTGTTCCGGTACCCGAAGTTCAAGCCTAAACTTAAAAGTAACCGAACATTGCAATACAGCCGCGACCGTAAATAGCCGTACAGTCGGGACTTGACCGTCGGTTTTTAACTCTTATTGCGAATGATCCCCATGGGTTGTGTACAATGTGCCATTGTTTTAACGCGATACTTGCCAGCGACCCACTGTGCCGTATTACAGTCACCGTCAAATCGCCGCAGTCCTTCCGACCCGAGTGCCCATGAACGAACAGTTGCAACCCCTCAAGAAACAACCGCGAGCTGGCAAGGCCGGTCGCAGCGGAACCCAGGACGATATTGTCTACGCACATATCTTCGAGGCCATCCTCGAACAGCGCCTGGCGCCCGGTACCAAGTTGAGCGAAGAGGCGCTGGGGGAAATTTTCGGAGTCAGTCGGACCATCATTCGTCGCGCCTTATCGCGCCTGGCCCATGAAGGCGTGGTACTGCTGCGCCCCAACCGCGGCGCGGTGGTAGCCAGCCCCAGTGTCGAGGAAGCACACCAGGTGTTTCTCGCCCGGCGTCTGGTGGAGCGGGCGATTACCGAATTGGCGGTTGAGCATGCCACGGCCGAGCAGTTGGCCGAGTTGCGGCAGATGGTCAACGACGAGCGTGACAGCTTTTCACGCGGTGACCGCGGCGCGGGTATTCGTCTTTCTGGCGAGTTCCACCTGAAGTTGGCGGAAGCGGCCAAGAATGCACCGCTGATCAGCTTCCAGCGCAGCCTGGTGTCCCAGACCTCGCTGATCATCGCCCAGTATGAAAGTGGTAACCGCTCCCACTGTTCCTACGATGAGCACACCCAGTTGATCGATGCCATCGAAGCCCGTGACGGCGAGTTGGCGGTGAACCTGATGATGCATCACATGGATCACATCGACAGCAAGCTCAACCTCGACGAAGAAAGCGCTTCGGACGATCTGCATGCAGTGTTCTCGCACCTGCTGCAAACCAAGAAGCCGGGTCGAGCTGCCGCCAAGCTCTGATTGACCTGAGATAAAAATCCCCCGCCCGGTTCATTCACCGGGCGGGGGATTTTTTTGCTTGTTGAAAAGAGCTTTCCCCGGTTTTTACAACGACGAGCTTGGCGCTCAACCCCTTGTTTTTATTGAATAAGGCCACGGATTTCAAAGCGTTCGATAAAATAATTGGAATATTGTGATCAATTGTTTGTGCAATATGCCATCTATTTGTATACAGTTTTTGCGTCGGGTCCTGATCAGGCAATAGCGGCAGGGGCCAAGGTGCCGCGCCTCTATTTCCTGGAGGTTCAGGGCTCGATAGGCACTGCCCGGCAGCCGGCCGGGCCTGTATCAGGCACAGGACATAATAAAAATGAGAAAGGCACTTCAAGGCGCAACCCTGCTGATGAGCATTATTGGCGCCGGGGAAGCGGTTGCTGTGGAATGGATGAACAACAGCGTCGGGTTTCGTTACGGCAAAGCGTTCACCAACCCCAACAACCCGCACTCCATCAGCAAGCGCATCTACAGCTTCACCCACGCCAGCGGCTACCAGTACGGCAGCAACTACCTGCACCTGGACGTGCTGCTTTCCGACAATGATGACCCGCGCAAGGGCACTCGCGAAGGCAGCAGCGAAGTCTATGGCGTCTATCGGCATCAACTCTTTGCCTCACGGGTCTTCGATACGCCGCTGGGCACTGGTGCGATCAAGGATTACGCGCTGACCCTGGGCTTTGACGCCAGCCGCAACAACAACCTGGGTTCGGCGAAAAAGCGCGCCCTGGTGTTCGGCCCGACCCTGAAGTTCAACACCGTCGGCGTGCTTGACCTGAGCCTGTTGTACTACAAGGAAAACAACCATTCCGGGATCCCCGGGGCCAAGGATTCGGATCACACCTTTGATGACACCTACCTGCTGAATCTGGCCTGGATGCGCCCGTTCGAACTGGGCAGCCATGGCGCCAAGTTCCAGGGCTTCATCAACTACACCGGAGAGAAGGGGCACGATTACAACTACCGTGATACCGCGCCGGAAACCCTGGTGCGCACGGCGTTGATGGTGGCGGTGCTGCCGGGTAAAAACGTCAAGCCCAACCTCTACCTGGGCGTGGGCTACGAGTACTGGCACAACAAGTTTGGGGTCGACGGCGGACGCGGAACCCGCACCTCGACCCCGACCCTGAACCTGGAAGTGACCTTCTGATCCATTGCCCGAACTAGCTGCCTTGCGCACCTGAGCAGGCATGAAAAATCCCCCGTCCGGTTGACCCGGTACGGGGGATTTGCGTTTTACCCCTAGCGCTGGTGGACCAATTGGCCGGCGGCGTAAGTTTGGGATACGGTGCGGTCATCGCCCAGGGTCATCAGCACGAACAGGGTTTCGGCGATGCTCTTGGACTGCTTCAGGCGATAGCTGAGCAGCGGCGTGGCGTGGTAGTCGAGCACCAGGAAGTCGGCGTCAGTGCCCGGTTGCAAGGTGCCGATTTTGTCTTCCAGACGCAACGCCCGGGCGCCGCCGAGGGTGGCCAGGTACAGCGACTTGAACGGGCTCAGGCGCGCGCCTTGCAGTTGCATGACCTTGTAGGCCTCGTTGAGGGTTTGCAGGAGCGAGAAACTGGTGCCGCCACCGACGTCGGTGCCCAGGCCGACGTTGAGGTTGTGTTTTTCCGCCATCGGCAGGTTGAACAGGCCGCTGCCGAGGAAGAGGTTCGAGGTCGGGCAAAAGGCGATGGCCGAACCGGTTTCGGCCAGGCGCGCGCATTCGTCGTCGCACAGGTGCACGCCGTGGGCGAACACCGAGCGCTCGCCGAGCAATTGGTAATGGTCGTACACGTCCAGGTAGCCCTTGCGCTCCGGAAACAGCGCCTTGACCCACTCGATCTCCTGCAGGTTTTCACTGATGTGGGTCTGCATGTAGAGGTCGGGGTACTCGGTTAGCAACTGGCCCGCGAGGGTCAGTTGTTCCGGGGTACTGGTAGGGGCGAAGCGTGGGGTCACCGCATAGTGCAGGCGGCCCTTGCCGTGCCAGCGTTCGATCAGCGTCTTGCTTTCCCGGTAACCGGATTCGGCGGTGTCGGTCAGGTAGTCCGGGGCGTTGCGGTCCATCATCACCTTGCCGGCGATCATCCGCAGGTCGAGCTTGTGCGCCGCTTCAAAGAAGGCATTGACCGACTGCGGGTGCACGCTGCCGAACACCAGGGCGGTGGTGGTGCCGTTGCGCAGCAGCTCCTTGATGAAAATATCGGCGACTTCGTCGGCGTGGGCCTGGTCGGCGAATTGGCTTTCGCAGGGGAAGGTGTAGGTGTTGAGCCAGTCCAGCAGTTGCTCGCCGTACGCACCGACCATGCCGGTTTGCGGCAGGTGGATGTGGGTGTCGATAAACCCCGGGGTGATCAGTGCATCCGGGTAGTGATTGATTTCGATATCGGCAGGCAGGCTGGCGAGCAGTTCGCTGGCATGGCCCAGGGCGCTGATCTGGCCATTTTCGACCACCAGCAGGCCGTCTTCGAAGTACTCGTACGAGGCTTCGATACCCACCACGGCGGGGTCGGCGATGCTGTGCAGGATGGCGGCCCGGTAGGCTTTGCGTGTCAGAGGCATGGGGGTTCTCAATCAGTGGTTTTTCAGTTTGAAGCCTGGCTGCGGCGCGAAGCCGGCAGCAGTTTGGCAATGGGTTCGGCGCTGGCGCTGTGCTGGCCGAAATTGGCGTTGTAGGTGGCGATGATTTCGCCGGCGATGGAGATGGCGATTTCCACCGGCAGCTTGCCTTTGACTTCACCCAGGCCCATCGGACAGCGCATGCGTTGTAGCACGCCGCTGTCGAAACCACGGTCGCGCAGGCGGTGTTCGAACTTGACGCGTTTGGTCTTCGAGCCGATCAGGCCGAAGTAGGCAAAATCGTTGCGCTTGAGGATCGCGGCGGTCAGTTCCAGGTCGAGTGGGTGATGATGAGTCATGACGATGCAATAGCTGCCCACCGGCAGCTCGGCAATTTCGTCGACCGGCTCTTCGCTGACGATTTTGCGCACGCCGTGGGGGATCTGTTGCGGGAACTCCTGCTCCCTTGAGTCAATCCAGCGCACCCGACACGGCAAGCTCGCCAGTAACGGCACCAGGGCGCGGCCGACGTGGCCGGCGCCGAACACCGCGATCTGCGCCTGCACCTGGCCCATGGGTTCGAACAGCAGCACGGTCACCCCGCCACAGCACTGGCCAAGGCTGGCGCCGAGGCTGAAGCGCTCCAGATGAGTGTTCTGCTGGCCGCGCAGGAGCATGTCCCGAGCGATCTGCATGGCCTTGTATTCCAGGTGGCCGCCACCGATGGTGTCGAAGCTGTGCGCCGCGCTGATGACCATCTTCGAACCGGCATTGCGCGGCGTGGAGCCGAGCTCTTCGATGATGGTCACCAGCACGCAGGGTTCTCCCTGGTTCTGTAGGTCGGCGAGGGCGCTGATCCAGTTGTTCATAGTCACCTCAGAGCGAAGCCGGCTCGGTTTCGGGTGTCACCGCTTTTGCCGCGTTCAGTTGGCGTATCTGCTCGCAGCCCCACAACACCCGCTCCGGAGTCGCCGGGGCGTCGATCTTCGGCTGCTGGCGATAGTCGCCGAGGCTGGCCACCGCATCCTTGATCGCACACCAGGCGGCGATGCCCAGCATGAACGGCGGCTCGCCCACGGCTTTGGAGTGGAACACCGTGTCTTCTGGGTTCTTGCGGTTTTCCACCAGCTTGACCCGCAGGTCCAGAGGCATGTCGGCCACGGTCGGGATTTTGTAGCTGGCAGGGCTATTGGTCATCAGCTTGCCTTTGGCGTTCCACACCAGCTCTTCCATGGTCAGCCAGCCCATGCCCTGGATAAACCCGCCCTCGACCTGGCCGATATCGATGGCCGGGTTTAGCGAGGCGCCGACGTCGTGCAGGATGTCGGTGCGCAGCATTTTGTATTCGCCGGTCAGGGTATCGACGATCACTTCGGCGCAGGCCGCACCAAAGGCGAAGTAATAGAACGGCCGGCCGCGCGCCTGGCTGCGGTCGTAGTAGATTTTCGGGGTCTTGTAGAAACCCGTGCTCGACAGCGAGACCTGATTGAAATACGCCTGTTGGATCAGCGCTTCAAAGGCCAGGATGTGGTCGCGCACCCGCACATGGCCATTGTGGAACTCCACGTCTTCTTCGCTGACCTTGTATTGCCGCGCGGCAAACTCCACCAGGCGCTGCTTGATGGTCTCGGCTGCGTTCTGCGCCGCCTTGCCGTTCAGGTCGGCACCGCTGGAGGCTGCGGTCGGCGAGGTATTGGGCACCTTGTCGGTGTTGGTCGCGGTGATCTGCACACGGTCCATTTCCACTTGGAACACTTCGGCCACCACTTGCGCGACCTTGGTGTTCAAGCCCTGGCCCATTTCGGTGCCGCCGTGGTTCAGGTGAATGCTGCCGTCGGTGTAGATATGAATCAGCGCGCCGGCCTGGTTGAGGAAGCTGGCGGTAAAGGAAATACCGAATTTGACTGGGGTCAGCGCCAGGCCTTTTTTCAGGATTGGGCTGTTGGCGTTGTAGCGGCGGATCGCTTCACGGCGCTCGGCGTACTGGCTGCTGGCCTCCAGTTCGGCAGTCATTTCCTCGAGCATGTTGTGCTCGACCGTCTGATAGTAGTGGGTGACGTTGCGCTCGGTCTTGCCGTAGTAGTTGGCCTTGCGCACCGCCAACGGGTCCAGTGCCAGGTGGCGGGCGATGGCGTCCATGACTTCTTCGATCGCCACCATGCCTTGCGGGCCGCCGAAGCCGCGGTAAGCGGTGTTGGACGCGGTGTTGGTCTTGCAGCGATGGCCGTTGATGGTGGCGTCGCCCAGGTAGTACGAGTTGTCGGCATGGAACATCGCGCGGTCGACGATGGACGCCGACAAGTCCGGCGAGCAGCCGCAGTTGCCGGCCAGTTCCAGCTGGATTCCGTGCAGCCGGCCGTTGCTGTCGAAGCCGACGTCGTACTCGATGTAGAACGGGTGGCGCTTGCCGGTCATCAGCATGTCTTCGACCCGTGGCAGGCGCATCTTGGTCGGCTGCCCCGTGAGGTGGGCAATCACCGCGCACAGGCACGCCGGGCTGGCGGCCTGGGTTTCCTTGCCGCCAAAACCGCCACCCATGCGCCGCATGTCGACCACGATTTTGTTCATCGACACGCCCAGCACTTCGGCCACCAGCTTCTGTACTTCGGTGGGGTTTTGCGTGGAGCAGTAGACGATCATGCCGCCGTCTTCGGTGGGCATCACCGAGGAAATCTGGGTCTCGAGGTAGAAGTGCTCCTGGCCGCCGATGTGCAGCGAACCCTGGATCCGGTGTTCGGCGGTCGCCAGCGCATGGGTCGAGTCGCCGCGTTGGTGGGTGTGGCTGTCGAGCACGAAGTGGCGCTTGCGCAGGGCCTCGACCACGTCCAGTACCGGTTCCAGGTCCTGGTATTCGATGATCGCGGCCATGGCGGCCTGGCGCGCGGTGTCCAGGTCTCGGGCGGCGACTGCCAGCACCGGCTGCCCGACGAACTGCACATCGTCGATGGCCAGAAGCGGATCGCCCGGGAGCAATGGGCCGATGTCCTTGAGTCCTGGAATATCCTGGTGGATGATGACAATGCGGACACCGGCAAAGGCGTAGCAGGGCGCGGTGTCGATGCTGAGAATTTTTGCGTGGGCGCGGTCCGAGAGCCGGGCGTACACATGCAACTGGTTGGGAAACTCCAGCCGGTCGTCGATGTACTGCGCTTCGCCGGACACGTGCTTGTCGGCGCTGTCGTGCTTGGCGCTGCGCCCGACGCCGGTGGTGAGGTCCTGCTGGAACAGGGCGGCGAGTTCGGCTTGGGTCTTCTCGACCTTGTGCTGATTAGACATAAGCGGTCACCCGGGTCTCGATGTGCGGTGTTTGCAGCTCGATAAAGTATTTGCGTAGCAGGTTCTGCGCGCTGAGCAGGCGGTATTCCTTGCTCGCGCGAAAGTCCGAGAGCGGGGTGAAGTCTTCAGCCAGGGCGGCGCAGGCGCGCTCCACGGTGTGATTGTTCCAGGGCGCGCCGCGCAGTACGGCTTCGCAGTTCTTGGCGCGTTTGGGGATGGCGGCCATGCCGCCGAAGGCCACGCAGGCCTCGACCACCGTGCCGTGCTCCAGGCGCAGGTTGAAGGCGGCGCAGACTGCGGAAATATCGTCATCCAGGCGCTTGGAGACCTTGTACGCGCGAAACAACTGCTCGGCGCTGGCGCGAGGCACGATGATCTTCTCGATGAACTCGCTTTCCTGGCGCGCGGTCACCCGGTAGTCGATGAAATAGTCTTCCAGGGCCAGGGTGCGGCGTGTGTTGCCTTTGCACAGCACAATCTGTGCGCCGAGGGCGATCAGCAGCGGCGGCGAGTCACCAATGGGCGAGGCGTTGCCGATGTTGCCGCCCAGAGTGCCCTGGTTGCGGATCTGCAAAGAAGCGAAGCGCTGCAACAGTTCGCCGAAGTCCGGGTACTCGGCCTTGAGCGCCTCGTAGCAGTCGGTGAGGGCGGTGGCGGCGCCGATTTCCAGGCGGTCGTCGAAGCGTTCGATGCGCTTCATTTCTGCGACGTTGCCGACGTAGATCATCACCGGCAAGGTGCGGTGGAACTGGGTGACTTCCAGCGCCAGGTCGGTGCCGCCGGCCAGCAGTCGGGCCTGAGGGTAGGCGTCATAGAGGTCGGCCAGATCGGCGATGGTCAGCGGTACCAGGCAGCGTTTGTCGCCACTGTTGAGTTCACCGGTATCACGAGGGGCAATGGCCTTGAGGCGGGCGATGGTGTCGCTCTCGCGGGCGTCGAACTGGTCCGGCTGCTCGCCACAGCAGGCTTGCGCGGCGGCGGCCAGGATCGGCCGATAGCCGGTGCAACGGCACAGGTTGCCGGCCAGGGCTTCGTGGGCCTTGTGGGCGTCTGGTTGGTCGCTGTTCTTTTGCAGGGCGAACAGTGACATGACAAAGCCCGGGGTGCAGAAGCCGCACTGTGAGCCGTGGCACTCGACCATGGCCTTTTGCACGCTGTGCAGTTGGCCTTGATGCTTGAGGTCTTCGACGCTGATCAATTGTTTGCCATGCAGCGACGAAACAAAGGTCAGGCACGCGTTGAGGCTGCGATAGCGGATCCGCTCGACGCCTGTGGCATCTGTCAGCAATTCGCCGACGACCACCGTGCAAGCGCCGCAATCGCCACTGGCACAGCCTTCTTTGGTGCCGGGTTTACCCACGTGTTCGCGCAGGTAATTGAGCACGGTCAGATTCGGGTCCAGGGCGTGCTCACTGCACAGCTCCTGGTTAAGTAAAAACTGGATCACGGAAGGCCTCGCAGACTCATTATTGTTGTTAACCGCTGTGGGCCGAATTTAGTCAGATCTGACTTTTCGGTCAATGATTTTCTGACCTTTGGGTCAGGAAATTTCAGCGATCAGCAATTCAAGTATGGCCAAGATCCCCCAGGCCGCCTTGCAGGGCGTTCGGCGCTGTTCAAAGGCTTGCCGGGCGTGCGCTTGCCATCAATCCTTCGCAGTGGCGTGCGGCACCAGGGAATCGTCCCGACTCGGGTGGTTTGAATCAGTAAATGTGCTTATTTCATGCCAATTGTGCTGCTTGGGCACTCCGCCATGAGGTATCAATTGCGCTACACTGCGCCGCCTGTACTGATCGAAGATTTTTGAAGGAAAACCATGACGTTCAAGGCGCCGGACAGCCTCGCCGAGCAAATTGCTCACCACCTCGCCGAACGTATCATTCGCGGCGATCTCAAGCCCGGGGAGCGCATTCAGGAGCAGAAGGTCACACTGGCACTCAATGTCAGTCGCGGTTCGGTCCGCGAAGCCTTGCTGATCCTCGAACGTCGCCACCTGATCGCGATCCTGCCGCGACGTGGGGCCCATGTCACTGAACTTACCGCACACAAGGTGCAGAGCCTGTGCACCCTGATGAGCGAGCTGTACATCCTGCTCGGCAACTCGGTGGCCAGCGGCTGGGCGGTTCAGGCTGATATGGCGCCGTTCCTGCAAATCCAGCAGCGCCTGGTCGCCGCCTACGAGCGCCAGGACATCCGCACCTTCGTTGAAGAAAGCTTCAATGTGATGCGCGCGGCCTATCCCTTCGCCAATAACCCGTACCTGCAGGAAACCGTCGAGAACCTGCAGCCGGCCATGAGCCGTGCCTACTTCCTGGCCCTGGAACAGCGCAAGGCGGAAATGAGCGAGTTCCTGGCGCTGTTCGAGCAGTTGCTGGCGGCGGTGATGGCCCGTGACCTGCCGCAAATCCGCCTGGTGCTGACGGCCTACGCCCAGCGCAGTTGCGATCTGGTGGTTTCTGCGTTGACGGTCGCCTAAACGTGCGGCTCAAGTGCATCAAGCTTGCCGGGTTCAAGTCCTTCGTCGACCCGACGACCGTCAACTTCCCCAGTAACATGGCGGCGGTGGTCGGGCCCAATGGCTGCGGCAAGTCGAACATCATTGACGCCGTACGCTGGGTGATGGGCGAAAGCTCGGCCAAGAATTTGCGCGGCGAGTCGATGACTGACGTCATCTTCAACGGCTCCACCAGCCGTAAACCGGTGAGCCAGGCGAGTATCGAGCTGGTATTCGACAACTCCGACGGCACCCTGGTCGGCGAGTACGCGGCCTATGCGGAAATCTCCATTCGCCGCAAAGTGACCCGCGACAGCCAGAACAGCTATTTCCTCAACGGCACCAAATGCCGGCGCCGGGACATCACCGATATCTTCCTTGGCACCGGCCTGGGGCCACGCAGCTACTCGATCATCGAGCAGGGCATGATCTCCAAGTTGATCGAAGCCAAGCCCGAGGACTTGCGCAACTTTATCGAAGAAGCCGCCGGCATCTCCAAGTACAAGGAGCGCCGGCGCGAGACCGAAAATCGCATCCGCCGCACCCATGAAAACCTGGCACGCCTGACCGACCTGCGTGAAGAGCTCGAACGCCAACTCGAACGCTTGCATCGCCAGGCCCAGGCGGCGGAAAAGTATCAGGAATACAAGGGCGAGGAGCGTCAGCTCAAGGCCCAGCTCTCGGCGCTGCGCTGGCAGGCCTTGCATGAGCAGGTGGCCCAGCGCGAGTCGATCATCGGCAACCAGGAAATCAGCTTCGAAGCCCTGGTGGCGGAGCAGCGCAATGCCGATGCGGCCATCGAGCGCCTGCGTGACGGGCACCACGATCTGTCCGAGCGCTTCAATCTGGTGCAGGGGCGCTTCTATTCGGTCGGCGGTGATATCGCCCGGGTCGAGCAGAGCATCCAGCATGGTCAGCAGCGCCTGCGCCAGTTGCAGGATGATTTGCGCGAGGCCGAGCGCGCGCGCCTGGAAACCGAATCACACCTAGGCCACGACCGCACCTTGCTCGCGACCCTGGGTGAAGAGCTGGAAATGCTCGAGCCCGAGCAGGAAGTCACCAGTGCCGCCGCCGAAGAAGCCGCCGCGGCCCTGGAAGATGCCGAAACCACCATGCACGGCTGGCAAGAGCAGTGGGACAGCTTCAACCTGAGCTCCGCCGAGCCGCAACGCCAGGCCGAAGTTCAGCAATCGCGTATCCAGCAGCTCGAAGGCAGCATGGAGCGCCTGGCCGAACGCCAGCGGCGCCTGCTCGAGGAGCGGGCATTGCTCGCCGCCGACCCGGAAGACGCCGCGATCCTCGAACTCAATGAAGAGCTCGCCGCCAGCGAGGCGACCCTGGAAGACCTGCAGGCCAGCGAAGAGTCCCAGGTCGAGCGCCTGGAGCAGTTGCGCCAGGAGTTGCAGCAAGCGACCCAGGCCCAGCAGCAGGCCCAGGGCGAATTGCAGCGCCTCAACGGTCGTTTGGCTTCCCTGGAGGCGCTGCAACAGGCGGCTCTGGATCCTGGCACCGGCACCGCGCAATGGCTGCGTGAGCAGAACCTGGCCGAGCGCCCGCGCCTGGCCGAGGGCCTGAAGGTCGACCCAGGTTGGGAGCTGGCGGTGGAAACCGTACTGGGCGCTGACCTGCAAGCGGTGCTGGTGGATGACTTTGCCGGTTTCGACCTGGCGGGTTTTCATCAGGGCGATCTGCGCTTGCTGCACCTGGCGGGCGACGGTGTGCGGATTGCCGGCAGCCTGCTGGACAAGGTGGAGGCGCACGTCGATCTGTCGCCGTGGCTGGGGCAGGTCAAACCGGTGGAAAGCCTGGAACAGGCCCTGGCCCTGCGTGGCCAGTTGGCAGCCGGCGAAAGCCTGATCAGCCGCGATGGTTTTTGGGTGGGGCGGTACTTTTTACGGGTGCGCCGGGCCAGCGAAGCAGAAAGCGGAATGCTTGCGCGCAACCAGGAAATCCAGCAACTGGGCCTTGAGCGCGATGAGCGTGAGGCCACGGTCGAGGCTCTGGAAAGCCAGCTGTTGAACCTGCGGGCCCAGCAACGCCAGCAGGAAAACGGTCGCGAGCACCTGCGCCGGTTGCTGCAGGACGAAGCCCGCCAGCAGGGTGAATTGAAAGCCAAGCTTTCCGCCGGCAAGGCCAAGGTCGAGCAGTTGGCCCTGCGTCGCACCCGCCTCGATGAGGAGGTGAGCGAGCTGAGCGAACAGCGCGCCCTGGAGCACGAACAGGTGGGCGAGGCCCGTCTGCAATTGCAGGTCGCCCTCGATAGCATGGCCCTGGATACCGAGCAGCGTGAGCTGTTGCTGGCCCAGCGTGACAGCTTGCGCGAGCGCCTGGATCGTGTGCGCCAGGAGGCTCGTCAACACAAGGATCACGCCCATCAACTGGCGGTGCGTCTGGGTTCGCTCAAGGCCCAGCATGACTCCACGCGCCAGGCGTTGGAGCGCCTGGAGCTGCAATCCGAGCGCCTCACCGAAAAGCGCGAGCAACTGAGCCTCAACCTGGAGGAGGGCGAAGCGCCACTGGAAGAGCTGCGCCTGAAACTTGAAGAGTTGCTGGAAAAGCGCATGACGGTGGACGTCGAGCTCAAGACCGCGCAGATCGCCCTGGAAGATGCCGATCGCGAACTGCGCGACGCCGAGAAGCGTCGCACCCAGGCCGAACAGCAATCCCAGTTGATCCGCGGCCAGCTCGAACAGCAGCGCATGGAATGGCAAGCCCTGACCGTGCGCCGCAAGACGCTGCAGGACCAGTTGCTGGAAGATGGCTACGACCTGCAAGGCGTATTGGCCACCCTGACCGGCGAGGCCAACGAGAAAGACGCCGAAGAAGAACTTGAACGCATTGCCGCGCGGATCCAGCGCCTGGGCGCAATCAACCTCGCGGCCATTGATGAATACCAGCAGCAGTCCGAGCGTAAACGTTATCTGGATGCCCAGAACGCCGATCTGGTGGAAGCGCTCGACACTCTGGAAAACGTGATTCGCAAGATCGACAAAGAAACCCGTAACCGCTTCAAAGATACCTTTGATCAGATTAACGCGGGTTTACAGGCACTCTTTCCAAAAGTTTTCGGCGGCGGCAGCGCATATTTGGAACTGACGGGCGAAGATCTACTCGATACAGGGGTGACGATCATGGCGCGTCCGCCAGGCAAGAAGAACAGCACCATTCATTTGCTCTCCGGTGGTGAAAAGGCGTTGACCGCATTGGCCCTCGTATTTGCCATCTTCAAGTTGAATCCGGCGCCGTTCTGCATGCTCGACGAAGTTGACGCGCCGCTGGATGACGCTAACGTTGGGCGCTATGCACGCTTGGTCAAGGAGATGTCGCAGACGGTGCAGTTCATCTATATCACCCACAATAAGATCGCCATGGAAATGGCCGATCAGTTAATGGGGGTGACGATGCACGAGCCCGGTTGTTCGCGCCTGGTCGCAGTGGATGTCGAGGAGGCAATGGCGATGGTGGACGCCTGAGTCGGGATTGACCCGGGCAGTTGGGGCGGCAAGTAACAGCGTTTTAGCCACCCATACTGCTGGCCAATCAACATAATGGCGCTGGCCATTGCGACAGACGGTGTAAAGTTATCTTTGGTCGTGCTAGTTTAATGTCAATTTTTCGTATGCGTGGGCAAAACGCCATTCAGAACATAGAGTTGGCGCCACGTTTTAAAGCGGTTTGCAGTTTGCTAAACCCCTTATTTTTCAGCATTTTTTATAGAGGCACGGGATTACATGGAAATCGGTCTGCGCGAGTGGCTGATCGTCATCGGCATTATTGTCATTGCCGGTATTCTTTTCGATGGCTGGCGCCGTATGCGCGGCGGCAAGGGAAAGTTGAAGTTCCGTCTGGATCGAAGCCTTTCCAATTTGCCGGACGAGGACACCAGTGCCGAACTGTTGGGCCCGCCGCGGGTGCTGGATACCCATAAAGAACCACAACTCGACGAGCATGACCTGCCGTCGGTGAGCATGCCTGCCCGTGAACCCCGTGAGTCGGGTTCCAAGCGTGGCAAGCGTGGCAACGAGCCGCATCAGGGTGACCTCAATCTAGACCTGGACAGCGGCCCGAGCTTCAGCAGCCGCGACGATGACTTCCCAGACGAAAACAAAGCTTCCAGCCACGTCGACAAGGATCAGCCGCAGGCCGAAGAAGTATTGGTGATCAGCGTGATTTGCCGCGATTCCGTGGGCTTCAAGGGGCCGGCCCTGTTGCAGAACATTCTGGAAAGCGGCCTGCGCTTTGGCGAGATGGATATTTTCCACCGTCACGAAAGCATGGCCGGTAACGGCGAAGTCCTGTTCTCCATGGCCAATGCGGTCAAGCCGGGCGTGTTCGATCTTGACGATATCGACCATTTCAGCACGCCGGCTGTGAGTTTTTTCCTCGGTTTGCCAGGCCCGCGTCACCCGAAGCAAGCCTTCGACGTGATGGTGGCGGCGGCCCGCAAACTGTCCCAGGAACTCAATGGCGAACTCAAGGACGACCAGCGCAGCGTGCTGACCGCCCAGACTATCGAACACTACCGTCAACGCATCGTCGAATTCGAACGTCGCGCCCTGACTCAAAAGCGCTAAGCGCTTGCTCGCCGGCCAGCCGGTCGCCGCCGATCGTTCAGGATCGCACAGGCGCCGGTTGGCCGGCGGTGCTTCTGGAACCACCTTCAGATCGAGCAGCCTAGGCTGCTCTTTTGCTTTGTGAGAGAACATCATGACCGCCGCCGAAACCCGCATTCTTGAGCTGCGCGCTGAGCTGGATCAGCACAACTACCGCTACCACGTACTCGATGAGCCGAGCATCCCGGACGCTGAATACGATCGCTTGTTCCACGAGCTCAAGGCGCTGGAAGTCGAGCATCCTGAGCTGGTGACCAGTGATTCACCGACCCAGCGTGTCGGCAGTGCGGCACTCTCGGCGTTCACCCAGGTGCGCCATGAGATCCCCATGCTCAGCCTCGGCAACGCCTTCGAAGAAGTCGACCTGCGCGAGTTCGATCGCCGGGTAACCGAAGGCCTTGATCTGCCGACAGGCGATCTGTTCGGCGCCGGGGCGGCAGTGGAGTACAGCTGTGAGCCCAAGCTCGATGGCCTGGCGGTCAGCCTGCTGTATCAGGACGGTGTGCTGGTACGCGGCGCGACACGCGGCGACGGCGCCACCGGGGAAGACATCAGCGTCAATGTGCGCACGGTGCGCAACATCCCGCTCAAGTTGCAGGGCAGTGGCTGGCCGCCCACGCTGGAGGTGCGGGGTGAGGTCTTTATGTCCAAGGCCGGCTTCGAGCGCCTGAACGCCACGCAGCTGGAAATCGGTGGCAAGACCTTCGCCAACCCGCGTAATGCGGCGGCAGGCAGCTTGCGTCAGCTGGATTCGAAAATCACTGCCAGCCGCCCGCTGGAGTTCTGCTGCTACGGCATCGGCCAGGTCACGGCGGACATTGCCGACAGCCATATCGGCAACCTGCAGCAGCTGAAGCAGTGGGGCATGCCGGTCAGCCGCGAGCTGAAACTGGCCAAGGGCATCGACGAGTGCCTGGACTACTACCGCGATATCGGCGAGCGCCGCAATGCGCTGCCTTATGAGATCGATGGCGTGGTGTTCAAGGTCAACAGCATTGCCGCGCAGCGCGAGTTGGGTTTTCGGGCCCGCGAGCCGCGTTGGGCGATTGCCCATAAATTCCCGGCCATGGAAGAGCTCACCGAACTGCTCGACGTGGAATTCCAGGTCGGTCGTACCGGGGCGGTCACGCCGGTGGCGCGCTTGAAGCCGGTCAAAGTTGCCGGTGTCACTGTGTCCAACGCCACCTTGCACAACATGGACGAAGTGGCGCGCCTGGGGTTAATGATCGGCGATACCGTGATCATTCGTCGGGCAGGCGATGTGATTCCGCAGGTGGTGCAAGTGGTCACCGAGCGTCGTCCGGAAAACGCCCGGCCGGTGCAGATTCCCGAGAGCTGCCCCGTCTGCGGCTCCCATGTCGAGCGCACCCAGTTGGTCAAGCGCAGCAAGGGTCGCGAGACCGTCAGCGAAGGTGCGGTGTATCGCTGCGTCGGGCGCCTGGCCTGTGGTGCCCAGTTGAAGCAGGCGATCATTCACTTTGTGTCTCGGCGTGCCATGGACATCGAGGGCTTGGGGGACAAGACCATCGAGCAACTGGTGGACGAGAAACTCATCGGCTCGCCGGCCGATCTGTACACGCTCAAATACGAACAGATCATCGATCTTGAAGGCTTTGCCGAGGTCTCCAGCAACAAGCTGCTCAAGGCCATCGAAGACAGCAAGACCCCGACCCTGGCGCGCTTTATCTATGCCTTGGGGATCCCGGACGTGGGCGAGGAGACGGCCAAGGTCCTGGCGCGGTCCCTGGCGTCCCTGGAGCGAGTCCAGCAGGCCTTGCCTGAAGTGTTGACCTACCTGCCGGACGTCGGCCTGGAAGTGGCCCACGAGATTCACAGCTTCTTTGAGGACAGTCACAACCAGCAGGTGATCGGGGCTCTGCTGGACCCGGAGCAGTGCGGGCTGGTGTTGCAGGATCAGGGCGAGCTGGGTGCCGACTTCGCCGCCAGCACCACCCTGGAAGGCATGCTCGACAAGCTGCATATCCCCTCGGTGGGGCCGGGCGCGGCGCAGAAGCTGGCCGACAAGTTCGGCACCTTGCAGGCGGTGGTGGCGGCTGACTGGCTCGACATGCGCCAGGCCCTGCCGGAGAAACAGGCCAAGGCGGTGCGTGACTTCTTCGATAACGAGGGCAACGCCCAGCGAGCCCTGGCCATCGAGGCGCAGTTGAAGGCGTTTGGCATGCACTGGCAGAGCGAGAAAAGAGTGGTCGAAGGCTTGCCGCTGGCGGGCCAGACCTGGGTGCTCACTGGCTCCCTGGAGTTGATGAGCCGTGACGTGGCCAAGGACAAGCTGGAAAGCCTGGGGGCCAAGGTGGCCGGCTCCGTGTCGGCGAAAACCTACTGTGTGGTGGCCGGTCCCGGCGCCGGTTCAAAACTGGCCAAGGCCAATGAGCTGGGGCTGAAAGTGTTGGACGAAGAAGCGTTCGTCAGCTTTCTCTCCGGGCACGGCATCACGGTCTGATCGGCTGCGGACATTCACGACCACCTGCCGATTTATCGAACGAATCGTGGAACCCCTGAAGCTTGCCCATGATCTAGTCTTGGCAAGCCTCAGGGAGGGATCGCCATGTACCGTTTTTTTGAGCAGCTCAGTTCTCGTATCGCCGCGCCATTTATGGCCGGGCAGAGTCGCAACAGCAAAGTCTGGGAGTGTCGCTGTGGGCAGTCGCTGTTCTTTCGCAACAGCCAGTGCCTGGCCTGTTCCGCCGCCCTGGGTTACCAGCCGGAGCAGATCCGTCTGACATCCCTGCAGCCCGGTTTTGAGGTCGATACCTGGACGCTTGACGCTGATCCGCCAGCGGGGCTGTTTCGTCGTTGTGCCAACCTCGACACCCCGGCGGCCTGCAACTGGCTGCTGCCGGCCTATGGTTCGGGCACCCTGTGCATTGCCTGCAGCCTCAATCGGACGATTCCCGACCTGTCGGTGGTCGAGAACCCTGAGCGCTGGCGCAAGGTGGAGATTGCCAAGCGGCGTCTGGTCGCACAGTTGGTCAGCCTGGGCCTGCAGGTCATCCCGAAAGCTCAGGACGAAGACAGCGGCCTGGCGTTCGATTTCGTCGGCGTCGACCTTGAAGGCAAGGCCCCCACCACCGGCCATGCCAATGGCCTGATCACCCTGGACATCAAAGAGGCTGACGACGCGCACCGGGAAACGGTCCGGGCGCAGATGCGCGAGCCGTACCGAACCTTGCTCGGGCATTTTCGCCACGAGGTGGGGCATTACTACTGGGATCGGCTGATCGCCAACAGCCAATGGCTGGAGCCATTTCGCGGCCTGTTTGGTGACGAGCGGGCCAGTTACGCCGAGGCGCTGGAACGCCACTATCAACAAGGCGCACCACTGGACTGGCAGCAGAACTGCGTCAGTGCCTACGCCACCATGCACCCCTGGGAGGATTGGGCAGAAACCTGGGCCCATTACCTGCACATGATGGACGCGGTCGACACCGCCCTGGGCTTTGGCATGAGCGCGCGGGAAATGGATTTCGATTACCAGCCGTTTCCCTTGAGCACCTTGTATGACCCCGAACACCCGGGCGGGCCAGCGTTCCTGTCGTTCGTCAACGCCTGGATCGAGTTGGCCGGCATGCTCAATGAGTTGTCGCGCAGCATGGGCCAGCCGGACTTCTACCCCTTCGTCCTGCCGCCGGCGGTGATCGCCAAGCTGCACTTCATTCATCTGGTCATCCAGCAGGAGGGCGGTAGGGCCGACGACGTCCTGGCCCTGGATTAACCAGCCGCGCTAGCCGTTGCCGAAGGCTGAGTTACCAGCCCAGCCTTCCAAGCTCCCCGATCAGTCCCATGCCGCACGAGCAGCCCTGCCTCCAGGATTTACCGCAACAGCCTGTCACAACGTTCTCCACAGGGTGCCCGCTCCCGAGACAAGTGCTTGAAGCCCTTCAGATTTTTTAATCTGCAAGCAGCGGTTGTAACTTCGACTCAGATAGGTACAATGGCGCGGCTCGCCGTCAGGTGAGCGTCGTTATGGTGACCCCATCGGTCCCCCCGCAACGATTACCCGTGAACCTGGTCAGAGCCGGAAGGCAGCAGCCACAGCGGGAACATTGTGTGCCGGGGTGTGGCTGGTGGGGTTGCCTCCAGTTACCTAAGTAGCTGATTCATAACGGTTTTTCACTCTTTTCCACGTGGTGGTACAAAGAGTGATACATCTGTGTCGACCATCCCGTCCTATCTTTTGTTGTCCCGCCACTCGGTCTATTACTTCCGAATCGTGGTGCCGGATATCATTCGCCCGCTGTTCCCCCAAAGAGAAATCCGCCGTTCCCTGCAGACACGCTGCAAGCGGGAGGCGCTGATTCGTGGGCGTGACATTCTGGCCCAGGTCCAGGGGCTGTTTACGCAAGCGTTCCAGGGTATTAGGCCGTCGCTTGAGTTCATTCGCGGAGCCTGGGAAGTGGGAGGTAAGCGTCTCGCTAGTTGGGCGTCGTGGCTGCGACAGCAGCAATTGATAGGTGCCGCTATGCCCTTGCCTTCAGTAGCGTCAGAACGGTCCGTAGGTGGCCCTCAACTGCCTCCTGTGGCTTCCGTCGTGACAGTGCCCGCAGTGGTTCAGCAATCCCCAAGCTTTCTCGCGGTGGTCGATGAGCAGTTAGTGCAGCAGCGCCGGGAGGGCGTTGCGGTCAAGTCGCTGGACGACAAGCGTGCGGTAGCCGTGCTGTTGACCCGAATTATCGGTGACATGCCCATCGACCAGATAACCCGGAAAGATGCCCACCTGTTCCGGGAGACAGCGCTGAAGCTTCCGCCGCGACTTCATCAGTTGCCGGACCAACCACTGGAGCAGTCCATCGCGGAGGCGACCACGACCATCAGCGTGACGACCTTCAACAACTACGTGAAGAACCTGACAACGTTCTTTTCTTACGCGGTCAGGGAGGGTTATTGCAGTCGCAACCCGTTCGATGGTCTGCGCGTGCGTCAGCGGCGTAAGGTGAGCGAGGAGCGCAGTGCTTTCAGTGCTGAAGACCTAAAGCTGTTGTTTAACCGTGCGACATATGCGCCGGCCCTCGGCCAAAAGCCGAATCAATATTGGCTGCCCCTCCTAGGGCTCTACACGGGGGCCAGGCTCAACGAGCTGTGCCAGCTGTACACCGACGATGTAGTGACCATCGACGGCATTGTCTGCATCCACATACGAGCTACAAGGCCAGACCAGAAGCTGAAAACGGCTTCGTCTGAACGACTTGTACCGCTTCACTCCAAGCTTCTGGAACTGGGGTTCCTGGCGTATGTGGAGAAGGTCCGGGAGGCAGGGAATGAGCGTGTGTTCCCCGAGCTGACCTGCCATAAAAAGCATGGCTACAGTGCGGCTCCGTCGAAGTGGTTCACCCGGGTACGTGAGCAATTAGGCTTCCGCGATGATGCTGCCAAGAAGGACTTTCACAGCTTCCGCCACACCTTGGCCGACCACCTGAAACAAAAGGGTGTTGCTGAGTCACTGGTTGGTGGGGTGCTGGGGCATCAGACAGGGGGCATCACGTTCGGACGTTATGGTAAGGACTTCAGGCCGGACGTACTGGCACCCGTAATGGAGCTGGTAAGTCTAGAATCCTTTGCGTAGCAGCATTGCCCTCTTCTTTAAAAGGACTCAGTACATGGCCGTCAGTGTTTTCATTGACAACAACGCTTGGGATTACCTGTTTGCTCGAAAGGTAGACTTGGCGGTCGACATTTCTTCGGGCGATTTTGTCTTTGCCATTACTTGCGAAGCCGAGTTCGAGATACGGACATTACCCGAGGACTTGAAGAGCTATGTCTCGAAATGGATTACCTGCGGAGTAGTGACTACCGATACCTACTTTGGTTTTGCTGAGGCAAGCTCAGATGGAGAGTCTCGGGTAGGCGGATTTGGTTGCGGAAGATTTATCGATCTGGCGGAAAGCGAGATATTGAGTTCGGAGAATGGGGTCGTTAAAGGCACGCTACGGCCTACGGGGCTATACAAAAACGAAGCTGATGTATCACTCGCTGCTAGGTCAGTTCATTCAGCGATTCTGACTTCGGATACGAAGAAGGTGTTGGGCAGGGTGGTCAGCAAATACGGTGGTGTTGTTGTGAATCTTGCACATTGGCCTGCCGATATGTCATTTGATTCATATATGAAGTCTCAGTGTGTGTTGTTGATGGGGGGCTAGGCCTTATCTCCTGATTTACTTGGTCCTGGCTCAGTGGCGGGTCTGGACGGCGTTAACCGCCACGCCTGGGAGCTTGCGGCAGAAGTCGACCACGCCCAGGGCTTTACGCTTGGCCAGCGCCTGGCCCACGGTAGCGGCCGGGAGGAGGGCTTCATTGGTGATAGCCAGGGCTTGCTTGTCCCGGGCCAGCTGGTCGCGCTCCTGGGTCAGGCGGTCGACCTTGCGGGTCATAATCGTCATTGCCCGCATGACCAGTGCGTCTTCGGACATCTCGCCGGTCGCTACCTTCTCCTCGCCCATGACATAGGCGCCGTCCTTGCGGATGGCTGGAAGGACTACCCGTGTGACCCAATCCTGGAAGGCTTTGGCCTCGGGCTTGCGGGAGCGCATGGCCAGCTTGTAGAGGCCGGATTCGCTGATTAGCTTCGACTTGCGCATGGTTAAACCATTAGCAAGCTCGACGGTTGCTATCGACAGCTCGTCAGGGTCCAGACGCCGGTAGTGATTCTGATAGGACCGATTCGCGGCGGCGTACAGCCCCAGGCATTCGCACACGTCGCCGGCAACAAACCAGGGCCGGCCTTCCTGCTCGATGACGCGGATGTTCATCAGGCCGAAGGAGAAGTTTTGCACCTGGTTCATTGGGACACCGCCTCGATATCGCCCAGGGCTTCCATGACGCGGCCCAGGTTCTGCGGCAGGTAGCCGGGTTCGTCACCGAAGAAGGGGCGGGCGGTCTCGACAGCCAGCTCGATGTTGTCAGCGTCGTGGCCATCGGCTTCCAGCAGCTCCTGGAACAGCTCCAGGATTTGATCCATACGGCGCTTCATACCTGGGCCTCCGGGCTCTTTGTGGCCTGGGCGGGGTAGTCCCAGTACTTCTCGGAGGCGGCCAGGTTGGCCTTGTACCAGGCCATGTACTGCTCCCAGTACAGCTTCGGGTCGTTCACCGCACGGTCAGGCACAGCAAGTTCGAACTGGTGGACCAGGATGCTTTCGTGGTCGTCCAACTGGTCGCGGTAGTCGAGGACGCGGTTGCGCGTACTGATGATGTACGGGTGGTTGGTGTTCATACCTTGCCCTCCAGGAGCCCGCGAATGTTGGTTGCGGCCTTCTCGGCGGCTTTGGCTTCGTCACGAAGGGCGTTCGCCTGGTCGTCCAGGGCTTCAGCCTGTTCCACCTTCAGGTCGGCCTGGTCGTGGTTGCGCTTGGCCAGGTCTTCCAACTGCTGGACCACCTTCTGGAAGCCCTTCAGGATGTTGTTGAAGGCTTTCATGCGGAGGCTCGGTTCACTAAAGTACCCGCTAAAACGACAGGGGGATGGATGTACAAGCCCCATCCACCCCATCAGCTATTAGCTTGCGGTGTTAGCCGTGGTCAGTTCAAAAACGCACTCTCCGTTAGCTCCCCGACAGGCCAGGGTGTCGGCTTCCTCATTGCCCAAGTTGCCGGCGTGCCCCTCGACCCAAATAAATGTTACTTCCCGCTGCTGAATGAACTGGTCGATTTGCTCCCACAGGTCGCGGTGTTCAACAGGCTTCTTGCTACTCGTCTTCCAGCCCTTGGCCTTCCAGTTGGGCAGCCATTCGTTCGCCCCTTTGACCACAAGCTGAGAGTCGCTGTAGAGCGTGATAGGCATTGGTTTGTTGCACCGCTTCAGCGTCTCCAGGGCTGCCAGCAGCTCGGCTCTGTTGTTGGTCTGGGGCTGGTTACGAGGGACCGGAGCGGCAAGCTTCAGTGTCTTGCCCTCGGGGTTGGTGATGTAGGCACCCCAACCAGCTTTGGCGTTGGGTTTACCGTTGTTCGGGCAGGCGCCGTCGACGTAAGCAATGTACGTGGTCATGGATTGATGTCCTTTGATAATAGTGTTTTTGAGCGACCGGGGAGGTCGATTGCTACTAGTGAGGGTTTTTGCGTTGAGGACCAAAGCGCACCGGACCAATTCCCGACCTAGGTATAGGTGGTCCGCTATGGCGAAAGACCAAGTTGTCGTTGGGGGAGTAAGTCAGGGGCGGCCGTGGTAGGCGGCAGTGGCGAAGCGAAGCGCACGCGCTGTCGGCTGCCCAACGAGGACGACCAACAAGTAAGGAGGGCTTAGAGGGTGGTGTTCGTAGTCAATACCATGGAAAGAAAGACTGGGTTTTTACTTTGGTTGGAAACTAACAACCTTGCCCCCTTAGTTGGTCGGGATGTTGGTCAGGCTCGCTGGACCCAAACAGCAGCTGCGCTACTGCCCGGTTCACGCCTGCCCTCAGTTGTCTGCTTATATAATATCTGGCAGCAAATTGAGGCCCTGTAATACAAGGGCTACAGGCCAGTTCGACCGCCAAATTCGGCGGGACTAATGCCAAGCCAATCCGAGTAAGCGGCGTCACGGCCTTGGAGGTCGCCTCTCCAGGCGTACCAGGGATGAACCGTGATACGTGTTGGCCATTGGCGTCCTTGGGTCTTGCGCTTCACGATGTTCATGCTTTCCAAGTCCTTGAGCGCGCGTTCAATCGACCTCTGTGGTGTGTCCAAAGCCTTGGCTAAATCTTCGATGCGACCGAACCAGTAGTTTCGCCCAGACAAGTTTTGAGCAAGGTGGCTTAGTGTGCAAACGGCGGGGCCTGAAGCACCGGATGCAAGCAGCTCAATGGCTTTCGTAGCGCTGAAGTATTTGTTGTCTAGCCAAGTGTCGAACGGGGCCAGCGCTTCAGTGAGTTCCTCATTGTCCCTCGCTTGGGTGGGGAACTTGGTGTTTAGGCCCACGTAAACGTCAACCCGGCGTACAACTCTGTACCTGGGAAGCTTGCGGGTGGAGTGGATGATTTGGCCTGTATTCGGGTCGGCAAAGTATGTGTGCTTCCCGTCCGTAACCGCGATGGTCGGTCTGCCTGCCGTTGGTTTGAATTGCGACGCATGGTGTTGGTCGTCATGTTGCAGAGCAGCTTCGATGTTCATGTTATTTGCGTTCATTCAGCGACTCCGCACGATGCTGCCAAGGGCAAGCCAGTAAGGGGCCTCCCTGTCGGGCTGGAGAAGGTCCAGCATGTCGACGTCAGTCCACGTAAGGCCGCTGACCAGGGCCAACTCCAGGGCTTCAGCAAGCCGTGTGTCGCGTCCTTTTCGCCGACTGATGGCGCTGGCAAGGCGGGTCAGGCGGTCAAGATGGTCCGTACGTAGGTGTAGATTGAGGCGCACAAGGCGCATGGGTTGTTTCATGGAATTGAAGTCCAGTGATAGCAAGCGCCAAAGCCCCGCCGTGGTTTTCCAGGCAGGGTTGATGGGGCGCGGGAAGGGGGATGATTGAATCGTAGGCGCACCGGGATGCGCAGTCAGGTCAGGCAAATACTTGCAGTAACGCTCAACTTTCCGGGGCACGATTTACTAATTCAGAACTCGGGAAACTCCCCCTCTCTGGCAAGGCTCAATCGCTGGAGCATTGTTTTGGTTTTATGGATTTTTCGGAGTGAGTCCAACAATGCTTTTTCAAGGTGCTCAGCAATTTCCGCCGGAAGAATGGGGGAGCAGTATGCAACTTCTTTAAGAAGTTCTTCATGTGCTGGCATTCTCACCTTCAATTCAAAGCATAGGTCCGCTACATCCATTAACGTATGTAGCAGAGCGCTCTGGAGAGGGTTGGGGTAAGGAGTGTGAATGTACGCAGCGAAGTCACAGGACGCGGGTTGGTTTTCGTGGAGCGACGCTGTGGAGTTGGTCTGGGTATGCGAAATCATTTTTTTTCCGTTATTTTTGGGATAGGCGAAGTCTCCCCGCAAGTGCGTTGAGCATGGGGGGCGATCGCTGGATGGACGAGGATGGGTGTGTGTATCTATAGACTGGCACTAATTACCCGCCGTCTTGCTCTAGGCCAAGCAAACCGGGGCTTTCAGGCGTATTTAGGGATTTGATCGCAGAGGCATTTTTCAGGCGGTGATGGATCCTTCAACCATCCTGCTGTTTGACCTACGAAGAACTGGTGAGGGGCATGTTGCCCAAGCGAAAATTTGCCCCAGCATTTCGCTGTCGATCAACCAATCGCGGTCAGATTCGTGGTTAGTTGTTCAGAGGATGGATGTCCTGTGATAGCAAACCCCCGCCTGGGGAGCCCCGGCGGGGTCGTTAAGTCGCGGGACATAGGTTGGTTATTGCGTAGCTTGGCGGGAAGCTGACTGGTTATGCAAAGACTGGCAGTAATTCAGGAGCTGCGTAAAACGGCGCCTTCCGACTTGTATAATGGCTTGCCCTAATTCTCCTGGCGCCCTCACGCGTGGCTTCAGACGGGCTCTGCGAGGTACTTGTAAAGCGTGGACTGGCCAATCTTAAGGTGAGTCGCCACTGCCGCTTTCGCCATGCCATTGTTGACCAGCTCACGGGCAGTTTTCACAAGGATAGGGTCCAGCGCCTTGCGCCCAGTGTACTTCCCGTCAAGCTTGGCTTTCGCGATGCCAATGCGTTGTCGTTCAAGCATTAGCTCCCGCTCCATCTTCGCCATGCCCGCCATGATGGTGAATACCATCTCCCCTGCTGGGGTGGTGATGTCGATGCCGAGGTTGTCGATGGTCAGTTTGACGTTACGCGCCTTCAACTCCTCCGCCAGGGCCAGCACTTCAGCGCTGTTACGTCCCAAGCGCGATACCTCTCTTACAACGAGTCCATCGCCCGCCTGGAGGCTCGCCAGCAGTTTCTTGAACTTGGGGCGGTCAGTGGTCGTGCCAGTGAAGCGTTCTTCTACGATGACGCCGTGGGGGTAAAGGCCCTTCAAGAAGTCGGCCTGGGCATCGGGGTCTTGTTCGTCGGTCGAGACGCGGGCGTAGAGGTAGATAGTCAAGGCCAGAAATTCCATATAGGGTCTAAGATGATGTGAGAATGCGTGATTCTATGATGGGAAACAACCCTAAATAGAGACTCTTTCGGTTTCTCGATGGGGGATGCCCTATATAGAACCAAATCCTTTCGCTTCAGGGAGGCTGTTGCAAATTGGTCTTATCGAGTAGCACTCTAGCCCTGAGATCACGCTCAGAAACCCCAACTGTTACGTTGTGAGGCGCGTCGAGCCCAAGGACTTTCCCTATCGCCGTTTTACGCAAGGAAATAGCATGAGACTAATTGAAGACGAAGGATTTTTGAGCGATGAGGCCCGCACCTCCATCACATCTATTCGCCAGGAGAATGCGGCGTTATTCGATTTGGCCGAAGAAGTAAATAACTCGTTCATGGCCCTTATTGCTGCCGCTGCCGACTCAGCAAAGGTCAACCTACAGTCGTCTCAATCTGTCGCTGTTCGCCTTGCCTTTCGCGCTGCTAATTCCCTCCAAAGCGTGGTGCTCCTAGCTGAGCGCGGAATAGTGGCCGACGCTCGCACGCTCGCCAGGAGCGTACTAGAGGATGCTTTCGCTATCGGGGCACTGGTAGATGATCCGGTGAAGTTCATGACCGATTACGAACTCGATCATCATAACGCTACTCATCGCCAACTAAAGTTTGTCGCGTCTCAGCAGCTGGCTGACCCTAGCGTTCGCAAGCGGATTGAACAGAAGTTGAGTACGGCACCGAAAGGAAAGCAGCTGCTGGGGGCATCTAACAACACCAAAGGGCGCCCTCTTGAGAAGTTATATTTGTACTACATGGTTCTGTCCAATGACTCTGCCCATCCTTCCGCAACCTCACTAGAACATCATGTCTTCAGGGCTGCGGGCGGGACGGGGTGGTGTTACAAGTGGTGTGTCGCCGATGCCGAAATCAATGCATCAACGCTGCGTATTGCACTTAGCGGCAGTATCGCCGTCGCGATAGCTCTTAGGGAGCATCTGCAGCTTGCCGCCTTTGGTGAAGTAATTGATGGGCTCTGGGAACGTCTGGAGGATCTTTGACCTTGCGGACGAGACGGCTGGTGAGCATTGCTGGCCAATTCTGAGGCGCGCCGCAGTGGGGGGGCGGGGGGAAGTGTTCAAGCGACTTATTTACTAAAGAGGCGACAAATTTTTTAGTCAAAATGAGCCGCAAGCCTCCGCTCTCGTCCGCCCGTGGATTCCTAGCTCGTAATTAATCAGCCTTCTTATTTAGTCGCTCGTCACTGGGGATGAAAATCGCAATTTCGTTGCTCCAGCTCCCCACACCTTCGACCTGAAGATGAAACTGAAAAGGGACCCACTCACTGCCTGCTGTAGCTTCGCGCTGTTCAACTCCCAGAACTCTCAATACACATTGCAACGGTGTACTGGCCTCTTCGGTAGGCGTTTCACGGTAGGGTATACACGCCATTCGGATGGCTTCCAGCTTGATCAATCGTGGTAGCCATGGAGACCCGCTAAAAGCGCTCGAATACTCTTTTACCCTCGCCCCGAAGGATGGGTTGCTGGATATCTCCCCGCGCATCGTGGACAGACATATTCTGATTTTCTGTGGAAGGGCGTCCAGCCCGGAGATTGTTGCAATTGATCCATTGGAAAAGGAAAGGTCGTGGTTCTCGTTAAGTGCCAGGTCCATAGGTAGCTTATAAGCATCCATCCGAGGGCAACTGGCCTGCACTTCAACGCTCACAGTGTAACCACTTTCCGATTTGCTCCAGGACGGCGCGCGTGCTAGCTGTCGCCCATCACCTAGGGCGTTCACCAGCACGAATCGATCATATGGGTCGGCGGCCTCAAACTGCTCCCCAAAATCAATCAATGTGCTTAGCTCGCCAATAAGGAAATGGTCCAGCCGGAAGCGCCATGTCCGTGCCTCGACGCTAATCAGCTCACCCGTGAACACAATGTTCGGTCCCAGCGCAACAAAGTCTTCACTGGCAGAGGGGGAGTGCGAGCCGTCCATGAGTCCTCTAATCCAGCTTTCATGGTCGTTCTTTATCTGGTGAAGCCGTTCAACCGAGTAGGCTGCTTCATTAACATCAACAAGCCGGCTGTGCGTCTGGCAAAGCCAGATGCCATTATCGATACTCTTCCGCTCGGCCTCCGTCATTTGCACGTCATAGCGTGGGCCTTCGACAGAGGCGGCAGCGATGTGTGCAGCGACACCGATGTTGATGTGTTGGCTGGACGAGGCGTCGCCAGGTCCTGCCGTCGGTATGCGGCACTCAGCAAAGGAACACATATGGCCAGCGCGAAAGGCCAGCGCGCTTCTGGTCGAAGCGAGAAAATTGTGGCGTATCTTTTCAATCATGTTTCCAGCTCTCTTTTCCTTGCGGGCGACCGCCGATACATCGGTGCGATGCTCATAGCTAGAACTGCGCTCGCTTAACCTTTAACGGTATTGAATCCGCCGTAGGTCTTGTCCTTTGGGGCGGGGGCCTTCCAACCAGTTCTCCACATGTTTCGGTTAGCAGCCGAATCCCCGTCGTGCTTGTACTTATGGTCTGACCCTTTTGTTGCCATGTGTTCCGGTAGAACGACAAGCCCCGTTTTGATGTATTCACTTAAAAGGGCCTTGGCCTGAGTCAAGACCTTTTTTTTGGGAAGCCCACCATACTGGGCAGCTTTGAGAGCTGATCCATTCATTCGAATGGATTTTTGCGTACATAGCTTGTAGAGAAGCTTGTATGCAGACTCGCTTGAGTTGATCTGCACCCCGGCGGCCTCCAATTCGTCTATTACAGCTTGAAACGGGTGCATTCTTGTCCCCTCCAGTCCTAGCTGTTGGCATTGCCGATTCTTGTCGTATGCAGGGGCAGAAGTAAACAAAGACCTGCCTAGCGCGGATACGGGCGAGTAAGGAAAACTCCGTGGAATGGGCCTTCAGGTGGTACAAAAGGGAGGCAAATAGGTGATACAAATGACTTGCGCTGCATCCCTTCACACGCCTTACAATGACGCCAAATTCACATCCGCGTGATGGTGAAAAATCGCACAGAGCTTCGCTTGGAAGCTCTAGGATGGTGACCCCATCGGTCCCCCCGCAACGATTACCCGTGAACCTGGTCAGAGCCGGAAGGCAGCAGCCACAGCGGGAACATTGTGTGCCGGGGTGTGGCTGGTGGGGTTGCCTCCAATCATCTAAGTGATTGATTCTTAACGGTCTAACCCTTTACCACGCGGTGGTACAAGGAGTGATATATCCGTGTCGACCATCCCGTCCTACCTTTTGCTGTCCCGCCACTCGGTCTATTACTTCCGAATCGTGGTGCCGGATATCATTCGCCCGCTGTTCCCCCAAAGAGAAATTCGTCGCTCCCTGCAGACACGCTGCAAGCGGGAGGCGCTGATTCGTGGGCGGGATATTCTGGCCCAGGTCCAGGGGCTTTTTACGCAAGCGTTCCAGGGTATTAGGCCGTCGCTTGAGTTCATTCGCGGAGCCTGAAACGCGTGAGGGTTTTGCGCGCCGTAGTCGTCAACCAGGGCAGCCCTGATTCGCAGGGGGAGATCGGGCAGTAACCCAGCTTTGGCAATCCGCCATTTGCCCTGGCTGAACGGGGCGAGCATTTCAGCGTTGAGCACCAGGATTCTGTCTCCTGCCTGGACTTCGCCTGCCATCAGCGTGGCGTAGTAATCCGTGGGGTTGTGCGCATTGATCGGCCAATCCTGGCCTTCTTGCGTTACGTGAAAGCGCAGTTGCGAGCCTAGATCGCTGACCTTGCCGATGATCGACGGCGGTCGATAAAACATTTTCAATCGATTGCGCAGCATTACCAGCATCTGGTTCCGATCGGCGTGTTCGGTGAGCCTCGGCGGTATCTGCAGGATATTCAGGTAAAAGATCGATTCACGGTCCTGGGGCAGGTCGTCGCTGATCAACATCATGCGCACGGTCTGGCCGGTTTTGGGCTCCATGCGAAACATGGGAGGAGTGATGATGAAGGGCGCGTCGGCGGTTTCCGGGTCTGAGAGTGGGTTGTCGATATCGGCCCATGCCTGAACGATATTCGGGTGTGCGTCCTCGTTACTCAGTTGCAGGTTGATGTGCTTGGCGTCGGACGGGTAAATAAAGCGAGTTCCCTGGACTATTACACTGGCCGACACCGTAGGTATCAAACTCAAGCAGAAGAGCGTGGTGCAATAAAATAAAAACGTTCTGGTGGTGGAAAAATTTTGCATTGACTTCATAGTGCGAGCTCTTGTCTGAGTTGCCGGAGAGGTCTGTACCCACTAGCAGTGGTAAGTATTAAAGTATCGGGGGGTGTAATTAATTGTCAGGGTTGGTTGTCTTGCTTAATGGTGGTGGAGGGGATGTTCTGCGAGTGAGTAAGTAATGGTTGAACATGGAATATCAGTAAGGCGAGCGCCTTACTGATGTTTTTATCCAGTGCTTTAAGTTGTTCGTTGGCCGATAAACGGACGCTGAAATATTGAAGCGATATTCACTTATTACGGGTAGATCATGGCGTATTGCAATGAACCCAATACACTACCTGCGTTGGCTGGGCCGGTAGCAATGTAACGAACGTAATAGTCACGCTCTGCCGTGGTAGCGTTCGCGGGTAGAGTGATGCCGTCGGCATCCACTGTAGAGGTCCAGTTACTGATCGGCAGTACGGGCCCGTTGGAGATGCTAGAAACCACCAGTTTGACATTGGCGGCGCTGCCAGTGTTGTTGATGTAGCCCTCAGCACTTGCGTTGTTGCCCACGAACCGAACAGCCAGGTTTGTGGCAGTAGCGGTGCTTGGGCATCCTGACACGGTAAGCTTGAAATTAGTCTCGCCAGTGGTAGCGCCCGAGCTGGATAAACTGGATTTGCTAACCGTCGGCAACAGTACTGTTGCGGTCGAACTATTGTTTGCCACTATCGAACAGGTCGTGTCGCTTACGGTGCCCTGAAATTGGATGGTGTTGGATGCCAGTGCCAAGCCAGGAACAAATGAAACACATAGAGCAAGTGACGTTTTTTTTAAATGATATTGTAAGGTCTCGTTAAATATGATTCGGGAAACTAGCTTAAGCGCGGTGTTATATATATGAGGCCGGTCTGAATGGCGGGGTGGTTATGTTTTTCGTGAGGGTATTTTGTTTTTTTGACTTTTATGAAGAAGTAAGTGCGGTTGTTAAAGTGTGGGCTAGTCTTGGTTTCTTTTTGATTTTTTGTATGCGGGCTATAGCGCTGCGTCAAAAATTCTGCCCTGTTCATGGCATCGCAGTGCGGCGTAAGGAAGTGCAGAGCGCAAGGATGCGCTTTAACTTTTTAAGTTGAGACTTCATTTGATGATCGGGGCCGATAAGCTCAGCCGGTGACATTAGTGTTGCCATGGCTTACAACCACCAAGTCAAGGATTACGGCGACTATGGCAAACGCATTGAAAAGTGCCTGCAAGGCACTTGAAGAGAAACAATAACCAGGCTGTCCGACGTTTTACCTTGCTGGCCCTGACCGCTTCGCGGCGCAGTACTGTGCCGGGGCGCCAGCGTATTAATTGAACCGCCGTATGCGGAGCCGCCCGTACGGTGGCGTGAGAGGGCTGAGGGAGTAATACCTCAGCCTGCTCAATCTCAGGACTTCTTCTTGAACAGTTTGCGGATCAACACGCCAAGGCCGACCAGGCCAAGCACGATGAATTTCTTGCCCGCCAGGAGCAGCACGCCAAGTTTGGCAAACAGCCCGGCCTTGCTCGCGATACCACCGGCAACGAGGGCCGCCAGGCCATAGGAGGCCAGCTTGTCGGTGCTCGGGTTGTAGTCGGCGTAGCGATTGCCTTCGGTGAAGTTGGTGGAGGCTAGCACCTTCGGCATCTCGCGCTTGATGGTCGGCAAATCGGCCATGGCCGCCACGGCGTTGAGTTCCAGCACGCCTTCGCGGCCCAGCACGCGAATGCTGTAGTTCAGGGTGCTGTCTTTGGCTTCTTCGGCCTTGAGTTCGCGGGCCCAGTACATCTTGTGCGATTGCGCGTCATAGCGTGGCTGCTCGGCCCAGCCCAGCAGATAAAGGGCACCGTAGCCCTGTTCCTTGCGTTGTTTGTTGTCTTCTTCGTCTTCGGCCTGCATTTGCTTGAGCAGGTCGTTGTAGTCGATTTTTGCCGCATCTTCGTCGGAGATGTGCCCGTCGTCGTTGTAGCTGATGATCACGCCCCAGCCCTCGGCTGCCAGGGGGCTGACGTTGCTCGGGACGATCATGCCCAGGTTGCTGAAGCCGGGCGGATTGCCCCAGCCCTCGGTGAGAAGTTTTTCGGTGTCGGTGGGGTTGAGGTAGTAGAACTCTTTACTCAGGTCGAGGCTGGCAATGTCGCCAGGCAGTTTAATGCTGCCGTGCTGCGGTGAGAGTGACGCCAGGAATTGCTCCGGGGTCAGTTGGTCAGCATCGCTGCTATCGGTGGCGCTGGCGCTGAATGGGGCGGCATACAGGGTCAGGGCAACCAGGAGGAGGCGCAGGTATTTCATCGTATTCCCTTACATCTTGTGACAAAAAGGCGCGCAGGATACTGGTTGCGTCGGGGGCAGCTCAATCGGATTTTTCTGTTTTGCGCCGGTATCACAGGCCTTTTGCTGCGGCCTTGGATCAGCCCAGGAGCTGTTCCTGCAGCAGTTGCGCAAAGGCGTCACGTGCCGGGTGCCGCTGGATGTCCTGGTGCCAGACAAAGCGATTCTCCACCGGCTGCAATTCGGTAAAGCGATAGCTCAGCAAGCCTGCGGACTGGGCGTACCGCTCCAGTACCCCCTCTGGTACCAGGGCCATGCCTGCACCCGCGCTGACGCAGCCGATGATGGTGCCCCAGCTGGCGTAGCCGGTGATCGACGCCTGGACACCGTTGGCACCCAGCCAGTCTTCCAGGGCGCGGCGATAGGGGCAGCCGCTGGGCCACATGAACAGAGTCTGGCTGTGCAGGTCGCCGGCACTGAGGATCGGTGCGGCGCTGGCATGGGTGATCAGCACCAACGGTTCGCGGTAGAGCGTGGTGCGCTTCAATTTGGCGGGGAGTACGTCGGTGGCGACCAGGGCGCCGTCGAGCCGATGGTGTTGCAGTTCGTCGAACAGCTGGGACCAGGTGCCGGTGACCAACTCCAGGGTGACTTGGGGGTAACGTCGATGGTATTCGGCGAGCAGCGGCGGCAGGCGACCTCCGGCGCAGGATTCGATTGCGCCGATGCGCAGGTTGCCACGGGGGCTGGCGTTGTGGTCCATGGCGCGCTTGGCTTCGTCCACCAGGGCCAGGATGCGTTCGCTGTATCCGAGAAAGATTTCCCCGGCCGGGCTGATCTTCAATCCCCGGCCGGCGCGGATAAACAGCGCGGTGCCGAGTTCGCTCTCCAACTGCTTGATTCGGGTGGTGATGTTGGAGGGCACGCAATGCAATTGCAGGGCGGCTCGGGCGATGCTGCCGGTGCGTGCTACCGCTCTAACCATGTTCAATTGGCTCAGTTCCATCATTCACTTCCAGTGAGGTCTGGAGTCAGTATCCATCAATTGTGGTGAGGTGTGCGGGGCGCGAGACTGAGGTTCCTCCTTCAGCTGCTCGGACTCCCTCTCTTGAAAATTTCCCCTGTGTTGAAGTCGGTCCTGGCCGGCGCCTTCGTTATTTTGTGCTGGGCTTATTCGCCGGTGGGCATCCATATCGGGCTCGAGGGCTACGGGCCGGGGCATCTGGCGCTGCTGCGCTTTGTGATCGCGTCGGTGTTCATGGCCGGGGTGGCCTTGGTGATGAAGATCGCCCTGCCGCGCTGGCGGGATCTGCCCTGGCTGTTGGTGCTGGGGTTCTTCGCCATTGCCCTGCATCACGTCAGCCTCAATTACGGCCAGCAAGGGGTCAGTGCCGGTGTGGCGAGCGTGTTGGCGCAGTCGGCGCCAATCTTCAGCACGCTGATCGCGTTTTTCTGGTTGAAGGAACCGGTCAGCGGCTGGCGCTGGTTTTGCGTGGGGCTCGGGCTGCTCGGGGCGTTGCTGGTGATGGGCGCCGACCGTGGTTTTACCGGGATTGAGCCCAGAGGGCTGCTGATTTTGCTGGCGGCATTTTCTTGGGGGTTGTACTTCGTTTTGCAGCGTCGCTACTCCGGGCATTACGGGGTACTGACCACGGTGTGCTACATGGTCTGGTCCGGCACCCTGTTGCTGAGTGTGTATGCGCCGGGCCTGGCCCAGGCAGTGGTGCAGGCGCCATGGCGGGTGAACCTGGCGGTGCTGGTGCTGGGGTTGTTTCCCAGTGCATTGGCTTATCTGGCGTGGGCCTATGTGCTGGCGCGCACCGAAGTCAGCCGGGCGGCGATTGCGATGTACCTGATTCCACCGCTGGCGATGCTGCTGGCGTCGCTGGTGTTGCACGAACCGTTGCGGCCCGAAGTGCTGCTGGGGGCCTGCGTGGTGTTGGGCAGTGTGCTGGCGATGCAGTTGGAGGGCCGCTGGCGCAAGGGCAAGGGCGCGCCAGCAACATGACAGGTCAGTCGAGGGTCAGCGCAAAGACCCTGAGCCGGTGCCCGTCCGGATCGGCGGCGACGAAGGTGTAGCCAAAATCCAGGGCGGTAGGTGCCAGGAGAATGGGCTGGCCCAGTTCGCTCCAGCGTTGATGCAAGCGGTCGACCTCGGCCAGGCTGTCCACCGCAAATCCCAGTTCGGCCGCGCCCGGGAGTGCCTGGGCCGAAGGCTCTACGGTGTGCCTGGACCACAGGCCGAGCTTAAGACCCGAATCCAGGATGAACAGGGCGAAGGTCGGCGACAATTCCACGGGCGGCTTGTCCAGCAGGCGGCTGTAGAAGTGGGCGCTGGTGGCCGGACTGTCGACGTAAAGCAGGAGGTAGGTGTGGGTCATCATGCGACTCCGGTTTCCTTGGAGGGTGACTGAACAGAGGGCGCCAGCTTAAGTGGCCTATCTGTCAGTTCCTGTCAGGAGTCGCATTTGAAAAAAACCAGGCAGATTATCGCGGGCGATAGCCTGCCTTGTTCGTGCATGACTGGGCTCTAAGGCTTGGACAAGGCCTGGTCAACCGCTGCTATCAGCTTTCCCAGATCCTTCGGGGGGGCGTTGTGAATGACACCGAACAAATAAGCTCGCTGTTCGTCTTCTTCGCCCAGATCGGCGAAAAAGGCTTTCAGCTTCACTCCCAGAGCATCGGCAAATAGAAACAGAGCTTCAACGCTGGGGGTGTAGGTGCCGGTTTCGAAGCGGCTGATGGTTTTAGGGTCAAAACCGGTTTTTTCACCTAGTTCAGCCTGAGTAAGCCCCGCTACCTTGCGGTAACGTCTTATGGCTGGACCCAAACTTGAAATTTGCATCGCTCAATTCCCATTTAGAATCAAGAACTTAACGATAAATCTTTGCATTAGACAACACCATGATTCATCACCTTGCTTTGCAAAATGTGATGTATTTCGTAGAATCGGCGCTTCGGACAGGTATTTGGTGATCGGATTTCAGAAGGCGGAGTTTGCGAAACAGGAACTCATTGCATTTGCCCTATCCGCCCGGACCCGAGGATATGGCGGGCTCTGGGTGTCTCGATAACCTGCGCTAACACTCCATTACTACCGCGCCCGGTACCCTGTTTGATCCTAGTTGATCTTCGTCGATCCGAAGCCCGACCGTCGCGCAAACCGCTGTACGGCTGCAACCCCCGACATCAGTGCCGGTGGAGCCTTGCTGCCCCGAAGTACATTGCGAACAGCCCGCCGCCGGCCACCCCGGCAGGGTTTGGAATGCTCTCCATGGAGTTCTAACGTGCGTCTCAAATTGCCGGTTACCTGTGTTGAACGGATCTTTCCGGGGCAGCAGCGGCTCAATGTCCGGCGCCCCCGGGGTCCGGATCCAAAACGAATCTCTTCCGGGCCCCAGGTCTTGGTCGAGCGGTTCAACCGCTAGCGACAGTGAGCCTGACTCATGGATGAGAAATACCGCAGGGCCGTAGACGCAGCCGCCATTTTTTCCGAGACCGACCTGGACGGGCGTATCACCTACGTCAACGATCTGTTCTGCAAAGTCTCGGGTTACAGCCGCGAAGAGTTGGTGGGCGCCGATCACAAGATCCTGAGCTCCGGCCTGCACCCGCCCGAATTCTTTACCTCCCTGTGGCGCACCATTGCCCTGGGCCAGGTGTGGAAGGGTGAAATCTGCAACCGGGCCAAAGATGGCACCCTGTATTGGGTCGATAGCACCATGGTGCCGTTGCTCGACGATGCCACCGGGCGCGTGACGCGCTATGTGTCGATCCGCTTCGATGTCAGTGAAAGCCGCCAACTCTTGCACTCATTGCAATGGCGGGTGGGGCATGATGTGCTCACGGGCTTGCCCAATCGGGCGTTTCTTTCCGATCTGCTGAACCAGGCGCTGGCGTTTTCCCGTCAGGAAAATATCCCCCTGGCGGTGTGCATGCTCGATCTCGACGGCTTCAAGGCGGTCAATGACGGTTATGGGCACGCCTGCGGTGACCTGTTGTTGGTCGAAGTGGCCAGCCGCTTGCGCACCATTGTGCGTGGCGAGGATGTGGTAGCGCGGCTTGCTGGTGACGAGTTCGTGCTGATCCTGCGTTATGTGCGCGACATTCAAGAGTTGCGGGCGGCTCTGCATCGGGTACTGAGTGCGATTTCCACGCCCTATTCGATTCAGGGCAAGGAAATCAATGTCTTCGCCAGCATCGGTGTGACCCTGTTTCCGGCTGACAACGACGACGCCGATACCTTGCTGCGCCATGCCGACCAGGCGATGTACGTGGCCAAGCAGAGCGGGCGCAATCGCTTTCATCTGTTCGATGTGTCCCGCGATCGTGAGGTCAAGGCCACGCACCAGACGGTCGAACTGGTGCGCCATGCCTTGAGCGGCGGTGAGTTATGCCTGCATTTCCAGCCCAAGGTGAATATGCGCACCGGCACGGTGGTCGGTTTTGAAGCCTTGCTGCGCTGGCAGCATCCGCAGCGCGGGTTGGTGGGGCCCAATGAGTTTCTGCCGCTGGTGGAAGAAACCGACCTGATCGTGGATATCGGCGAGTGGGTCATGGACCAGGTCATGACGCAGTTGCAGCAATGGCAAGTGCTCGGTCGGGGGTGGCCGATCAGCGTCAATATTGCCGCGCGGCACTTCCAGCGCGCCGATTTCGTCGAGCGCGTCAAAGCCCTGTTGGCGCGCTATCCGCAGGTGGCGCCGCAATTGCTGGACCTGGAGATTGTCGAGTCGGTAGCGATCGAGAATATCGAGCACGTCAGCGATTGCCTGCAGGCCTGCCAGGCCCTGGGCGTGCAGTTTTCCCTGGGGGATTTCGGTACCGGCCACGCCTCCTTGAGTTATCTCAAACGCCTGTGCACCCAGACCATCAAGATCGACCGGGTATTTGTCGCCGATATCCTGCAAGACCAGAACGATCTGGCGCTGGCTCAGGCGCTGATCGGCCTGGCCCGCGCGTTCGGGCGCAAGGTCGTGGCGGAGGGCCTGGAAACCCGTGAGCACGGGGAGGTGCTGATGGGTCTGGGTTGTGATGTGGCCCAGGGCTACTTCATTGCCCAGCCGATGCCGGCGCAGGACGTTCTGCGCTGGGTGGCGAGTTTCCGCGCCCCCTGGAGTGGCGAACCCGGGAGGTCGCGCTGTAAGGCTCAAGGCTGTTCGGCGACCGGTGGTGGCTCCGGTGGCTCGCGAACGCCGGTGTAGAGCTGGATGAGGTCGTCGATTTCGCCAGACATTTTCATCTGCAGCAGGGTGCGTAGGATCTTTTGCACCGGTAACTGCGGGTCATTGCGCACATAGCAGCCGATGGTCTGTTCCTGCACGATCGCCACGCTGTGCAATTGCTTGTCAGGCATTAGCCGCTGGTTGAACCAGTTCAGGGTCCATTGATTGCTGATGGCATATTGATAGCGGCCGGCACCGAGTTTCTCCAGCACCTGCTCCTGGTTGCGCGCGTCGTCGCGCATCAGTTGGCCGCGGTCGAACAGCGGCTGCAGAGACGGGTAGGTGTAGCTGAGCACCGTGCCGATGTTTTGCGGTGGCAGGTCTGTGGCGGTGATCGCTGGTGAGTCCTGCCCGGCAGTCACCAGCAGGTCGCGCTGCACGAACAACGGGATGCTCCAGATGTAGTCGCCCGACTGATTGGGCAGCCAGGACTGCGCGACATAGCAGCGCACGTCGATTTCGCCGCGCTCCATGGCGGCTTGCACCCGTGCCCGCGCCAGGATGTGAAACTCGGCGGGGCGGCCGACCTGGGTGGCGAGGCTGGCCATCATGTCATGGAGGATGCCCTGGCTCGGTTTGCCCTCGTCAACCTGCACCAGGGGCATGGCCCAGCTGTCGGCGATTGCAAAACGCAGCGGCGGCTCGCTGGCCGTCACACTGGCGCTGATCAGTAGCAGGGCGCCCCAGGTTAAGCGCATATGATCTCCGTCCGTGAATAGGCCGCTTGCAGCCCCGCAAAATGCAGCTTAGCCAGATTAGACGAGCACACCGGATGCAATTTCGCCCTTGCTCCGCTAGCATTACCGGCTTCCGCTTCCCAGTTGCGACGGTTTTCGATGAGTTATCAGGTTCTTGCACGTAAATGGCGTCCGCGCTCGTTCCGCGAAATGGTCGGCCAGACCCATGTGCTCAAGGCTCTGATCAATACCTTGGACAGCCAGCGGCTGCACCACGCCTATCTGTTTACCGGCACCCGTGGGGTGGGCAAGACCACCATTGCACGGA